>Ga0194132_10001098_pt1 | contig 54990 bp, 52 predicted proteins | sample TA2KigOf80mmetaG_FD_148612 | JGI IMG/M metagenome (GOLD analysis project Ga0194132, IMG submission 148612) | Freshwater microbial communities from Lake Tanganyika, Tanzania - TA2015054 Kigoma Offshore 80m | ecosystem: Environmental > Aquatic > Freshwater > Lake | place: Tanzania: Lake... | reverse complement strand
GCCGTCGGCCTTGCCGCCTTTGGCCGGTGCCGCCGCGCCCTTGGCCGGTGCCGCCGCCGCACCTTTGGCCGGCGCCGCCGCGCCCTTGGCCGGTGCCGCTTCGCCTTTTCCGGCGGCGGGCTTTGCCGCGCCGCCCTTGGCATCGGCCGGCGCGCCTTCGGCCGGCGCCGCCGCTTCGCCTTCGGCCGGCACCGCGCCGGCTTCGCCCTCGACTGGTGCGCCTTCGACGGCGGCAGCGGCGGGCTTCTCCTCCTCGACGTAGATCGTCGGCGCCGTCACCGTGACCACGGTGAAGTTGCGACGGATGGTCGGCACGACCCCGGCCGGGAGTTGGACGTCGTTGATGTGGACCGAGTCGCCGATGTCGCATTCGGCGACACTCAAAACCACCGTTTCCGGAATCGCGTCGGCGCGGCAGAAGAACTCGACCTCGTGGCGGACGACGTTGACGGTGCCGCCGCGCTTGATGCCGGGCGAGGCCTCGATGCCGGCGACCGTGATCGGGATGTGCAGGCGGACGCGCGAGGTCGGCGATACCCGCATGAAGTCGACGTGGATCGGAATGTCGCTGACCGGATCGACTTGAACCTCGCGCGGCAGCGCTCGGAACGTCTCACCGTTCACTTGGATGTCGCACAGGCGATTGCCGAACCCGGCCTTGGTCAGCGCGCGTTGCAGCTGATCGCGATCGATGGTGACGGCGACGTTGCCCTTGGCGTCGCCGTAGATGTTGGCGGGGACGCGCCCCTGGCGCCGGTCCGCGCGCGCGCCGCCGCGGCCGGTCTTGCCGCGCGCTTCCGCCTTGAACGACATGGTCTCAGCCATCGTACCGTCTCCTCAGGACTTGTCGCCGGCCGTTCAGTAATCGAACAGGCTCGACACCGACTTTTCCGCACTGATCCGCTGGATCGCTTCCGCCATCAGCGGGGCAATCGTAATCCGTCGAATGTTGTTGGCGACCCGGACCGCCTCGGTCGCGCCGATCGAGTCGGTGGTCACCAGCACTTCGAGCGCCGAAGCCGCAACCCGCGCCACCGCGCCGCCGGTCAAGACCCCGTGCGTCACGTAAGCGCAAACGCTGGCGGCGCCGGCTTTCTTGAGCGCGTCGGCCGCGTTGCACAGCGTTCCGGCCGAATCGACGATGTCGTCGACCAGGATGCAGGGGCGGCCCTGGACGTCGCCGATGATGTTCATCACCTCGGAAACGCCCGCGCGATCGCGGCGCTTGTCGACGATTGCGAGGTCGGCGTCAAGTCTTTTCGCCACCGCCCGGGCGCGGATCACGCCGCCGACGTCGGGCGAAACGATCATGAGATCGGCGCCGTTGTACTGCTCTTTGATGTCGCGATAGAACACCGGCGCGGCGTAGAGATTGTCGGTCGGGATGTCGAAGAAGCCCTGGATCTGGCCGGCGTGGAGGTCGAGAGTCAGCACTCGGTCGGTGCCGGCGGTGGTGAGCAGGTTGGCGACCAGTTTGGCCGAGATCGGGGTGCGCGGCCCGGGCTTGCGGTCCTGGCGGGCGTAGCCGAAGTAGGGCATCACCGCGGTGATTCGGCGCGCCGACGAGCGCTTGAGCGCGTCGATGATGATCAAGAGCTCGAGTAGGTTGTCGTTGGCCGGATACGAGGTCGACTGCAGCACGAACACGTCCTCGCCGCGGACGTTCTCGTGGATCTCGACGAACACCTCGAGATCGGCGAAGCGGCGGATGCTGGCGGCGGTGAGCGGCAGGTTGAGGTAGGCGGCAACCGCCTCGGCGAGCGGACGATTGCTATTGCCGGCGACAATTTTCATCGGCGAGCGACCCCGACCGAGCGACTGAGACGGAAATAACGGGCTGGGACGGGCTGCCCTCCACCCGTCGCGCGGCGCACTCTAGCAGCGGCCTTGGTGCCTGTAAACGTCACTAACGTATTGTTTGGCCAGGATTTTACATCACGACGCACGTCGCGAGCAGGCCGAGAAAAAGGATCAACACGAAGAAGAAGATGTAGGGCATGGATCAACCCTCGAGGGCGATCACCGAGACCCCGAGCCCGTAGCGCCGCTCGCCGGCGAGCGTGGCGCGCCGGTAGCTGAAGAAGCGCTCGGTGTCGGCCAGGGTATCGAGCCCGAGGACCTCGATGGTGCCGACGCCGACGCCGGCGAGCTCGGCCCGGACGTAACCCGGGAGGTCGAAGCGCTGGTGCCCCGGGCGCGCGCTCGGCGCGAAAAAGCGGGCGGCGCCCGCATCCTTGGCGAGGAACGGGGCCGCGAACTCGGGCCCGACTTCGTAGGACGCGAACCCGATACAGGGTCCGATCGCAGCCGCCATTCGTCCGGGCGTGGCGCCGAGTTCCCGCATCGCCGCAACGGTTGCGCCGATGACACCGGCGAGGGCGCCGCGCCAGCCGGCGTGTGCAGCGGCGATTACGCCGGCCGCGGCGTCGGCCATGAGGATCGGCGCACAGTCGGCGCTGGTGACGCCGAGCGCGAGCCCGGGCGTCGCGCTCACCAGCGCGTCGGCTTCGGGACCATGGCCCTCGGCCCATGCTTCGGTCACGACCACGGCTCGCGGGCTATGGACCTGGCGTGCGGTCAGGAGCGCCGTCGCGGCGGGCGCGACCGCGGCGCGCGCGCGGCGGCGGTTCTCGATCACGTTGGCGCGCGCATCGCCGCCCGAATACCCGACATTGAGCGAGGCGAACGCGCCCGCCGAGACGCCGCCCTGGCGGGTCAGGAAGCCGTGCCGCACGCCTGCAAGCGCGGCGAGCCCCGGTGCTGCGATCGCGACCCCGGCGGTCATGGCGCGGCCGCGAACCCGGCGAGCGCCGCGAGTTCGGGATCGGCGATCGCCACCACCTTGAACAAGGCGCCCATCTGGTCGGCATCGACCAGTCGGCGCCGCTCGGCGTCGATCCGCGCCGCCTGTTCGGGCGGCTTTCCGGCTTGGAGCCGACCGGCGCGGGCGGCGATCCCGAGCGCTGCCAGGAACGCGCCTTGCGTGGTCGGGCCGAAGGTGCGGGCGCCGGCGGCCCGCGCGCTCTGCACCAGTGCGGCGAAATCGACGTAGGCGGCGAGGTCGGATTCGCCCGGCCGCTCGAAAACCGGGTGCCCGGCGTGGCGCTTGACCGCCTGCAGCGTTTCGCCGGGCGTGCTCTCGGTGCGGCCGATATCGATCATGAGCGCGGCCCCGCCGGTCGCGACCACGCGCCGCGCGACCTGTTCGATCAACGCGTGCGCGGCCGGCGAGATTTCGGCGATCGCGCCGATCGGGGCGCCGGCGAGCGCGGCGGGTAAATGGCGCAGATCCTCGGGCGGCTCGGCCGCGAGAACGATGCGGAAAGCATTCTCGCCGGCGCAATCGACCAGCCGCTCGCGCCAGCCTTGGCGCGTTCGTTGATACTGATGGATCGGGAGTGCATCCAAGAGCTCGTTCGAAATCAGGATTAAGGGCGCATCGTCGGGGACGGTCGCGAACTCGGCGTGCCACGTCGGACCGCCGCCCACCGCGACCCCGGCGAGCGCGTCGGCCTGCAGCGTGCGGAGCGTCGGGCTCACTTCGATCAAATGAAGCTGCGCGGTCGCGGTGAACGCCGGTTGAACCCGCGCCGCGCGGAGCGCGTCCCGGATGAGCGTGCCGCGCCCCGGTCCGGCCTCGGCGAGATGGAACCGCGCCGGGCGGCCCAGGCGCTCCCACAGATCGACGCACCAGAGCCCCACCATCTCGCCGAACATCTGGCTGACTTCGGGCGCGGTGATGAAATCGCCTTCGGCGCCGAACGGGTCGCGCGTGGTGTAGTAGCCGAGCCTCGGGTTGGCGAGCGCCTCGCTCATGTAGTGGGCGATCGAGATCGGCCCGGCGGCGCGGATCAGGCGTGCGAGTTCGGCGCCGAGCGTCATGTCAGGCGGCCCGCGGCCGGGCGCGCGATCAGGATCGCGCCGAACGCCAGAACCGGAAGCGAGAGTAGTTGGCCCATGGTGGTGCCCGCGAGCAGGAAGCCCAAATGCGCGTCGGGCTCGCGAAAGAACTCGACCGCGATCCGCGCGAGCGCGTAACCCGCGAGAAAGGCGCCGGTGAGGGTGCCTACGCGCGCCCGCACCGCCGCGCGGCGCGCGAGCCACACCAGAGCGACGAACAGGATCAAGCCCTCGGCCGCCGCTTCGTAGAGTTGGCTCGGATGGCGGGCCAGCGGGCCGCCGCCCGGGAACACCATCGCCCACGGCGCCTCGCTCGCCCGGCCGTAGAGCTCGCCGTTGATGAAGTTGGCGATGCGGCCGAAGAACAGCCCGATCGGCGTCGCGCAGGCGATGCCGTCGGTGAGGGCGAGCAGCGCCACCTTGCGAATGCGCGCGAAGGCGACGAGCGCGACGATCACGCCCAAAAGCCCGCCGTGGAACGACATTCCGCCCTTCCAGAGGTAAAGCGCCTCGAGCGGATGATCGGCGTAGTGGCCCGGCTGATAGAAGAGGACGTAGCCCAAACGTCCGCCCAGGATGACGCCCAGGGTCACCCACACCAGGACGTCGTCGATGTCCCTGCGCGAAAGGCCAAGCTCATAGCGCGCGGCGTACCGGATGAGGTAGCGCCAGCCCAAAACGATCCCGGCGATGTAGGCCAACGCATACCAGCGGATCGCGATCGGCCCGATCGCGATCGCGACCGGATCGATGGCGGGAAAGGCGATAACGGGGAGCACGGGCACCGCGTCGGGTTATAGGTGCGCGTGCGCCCAGCGGCAAGCGGAAGGGTGCGGCGCTAACCTGCCTTGCCGCCCGTGCCAAATCGCGGGAGAGTGGCAGTCCCTTGGATCCGTCACGGCGCGCCGATGCAAACCGACAACCGCTTCTTGGACGACATCGCCAAGCTCGCGACCAGCGCGCTCGGCACCTTGCAGAACGCCCGCGACGAGGCCCAGGCGCGGATTCGCGACCAGTTCGAGCGCCTGATCGCCGGCATGGACCTCGTCAAACGTGAGGAGTTCGAGGCGGTCCGCGCGATGGCCCAGAAGGCGCGGCGCGAGAACGAGGCGCTCGCGCGGCGGGTGGCCGCGCTCGAACAGACGCTCGCCAAGCGCACGGGCAAAGCCAAGCTTGCCCCTAAAAAGAAGGCCTGAAACCGCCGCGCCCGGCCCCCGGGGCAAAATCGAGTCGGGGCGACCCAAAAAAAGCTGGGGATTCCATAAGATTAGGGGTTGACGTCGAATCCGGGGTTCTGGCAACCTCCTATTCGTGGTAATTTTTTACGCGTTAACCACAACACCTCGTGTTCCGCGCCATCGTTGTCCGGAAAGCGAACGCCCCCGTTTGGGCGCGCGCGACGGCCTTTTTAGCGCCGCGCGACGGCTTTCCGCCTAGGGGGTTTACGCCAGAATGGCCTCGGTCATCGAATCGGACGAACTCAAGGTCCTCAATCCGCTCGACGACATCGAAGAACTGGTTTCGACCAACGACTGGCCGTTTGAACGCCCGCGCAAGGACGAGATGACGGTATGGGTGAGCGGTGGGTGGTCGACCTACCAGCTCTGGTTCCTGTGGCGGACCGAGCCCGACATCCTCTACGTCTCGGCCTCGTTCGACGTCAAAGTGCCGAAGCGCCGCCGCGCCGACGCGCACCACTTGCTCTCGCTCGTGAACGAGCGCACCTGGATCGGCCACTTCGCGCTCTCGCCCTCGGACGACCTTGTCACCTTCCGCTACGCGCAGCTCCTGCCCAAGCGCGCCGGGGTCGAAGGCCCGTTTCTCGAAAGCTTGATCGAGATCGCGCTCACCGAGTGCGAGCGCTATTTCCCCGCCTTCCAGTTCGTGCTGTGGGGCGGCAAGACCCCGCCGCAGGCGATGGCCGCGGCGCTCCTGGAGACGCAGGGCGAGGCGTGAGCGATCGCATCCTCCTGGTCGGCGCCGGCAAGATGGGCGCCGCGCTCGCCAAGGGTTGGATCGAGAAAGGCGCGCGGCCCGCCGATATCGCCGCGGTCGAACCGCACGAGCCGACCCGCGCCGCCGCCGCGGCGCTTGGCGTCGCCGTTCACGCCGGGCCCGACTCGCTCGAGCCCGATTTCCGCCCCGACGTCGTCGTGTTCGCGGTCAAGCCGCAGTCGATGGACGCGGTCGCGCCGCTTTACCAGCGCTTCAAGCGCCCGGGGACGCTCTTTCTCTCGATCGCGGCCGGGAAGCCGATCGCCTATTTCGAGGCCAAGCTCGGGACTGACGCCGCGATCGTGCGTTCGATGCCGAACACCCCGGCCGCCGTCGGCCATGGCTTCACGGTGCTGGTCGCCAACAAGAACGTCGACCGGGCGAGCCGCGCCCGCGCTGCGCGTCTGCTCGACGCGGTCGGCGAAACCGCGTGGGTCGACGACGAAGCGTTGATGGACGCGGTCACCGCGACCTCCGGGAGCGGCCCGGCCTACGTGTTCCACTTGATCGAATGCCTGGCCAAGGCCGGCGAAGCAGCCGGCCTTCCGGCCGATCTCGCCATCCGCGCGGCGCGCGCGACCGTGGCGGGCGCAGGCGAGCTGGCGCGGCGCGACCCGACCTCGGCCGAGCAACTCAGGAAGAACGTCACCAGCCCCGGCGGTACCACCGAAGCCGCGCTCAAGGTGCTGATGGGCGAGGGCGGGCTTGGCGCCCTGATGATCAAGGCGGTCGCCGCCGCCACCCAGCGCTCGCGCGAGCTCGGCAAGGGTTAATTGGCCACGCGGCGCGGCCGCGCCTATATTTGATCCGACCAGCAACGACGGGAGCCCGATCATGGCGCGGCGCGCGCGACCTCGGCCCAAGGCTGCGACCGACCCGCGGACGCGGATCGTCGATGCCGCGCTCGAACTCGTGCCGGTGCACGGGTGGAGCGGGTTGACGCTGGCGCGGGTGGCGCGGGCCACCGGGCATTCGTTGGCCGAGCTCTACAACTTCTTTCCGACCAAGACGGCGTTGCTCGGCGCGTTCCTTGACCGCATCGATCGCGCGATGGTGGCGGGCGCGGGCGCGGACGAAGACGAGTCGCCCCGCGATCGCCTGTTCGCGGTCATGATGGCGCGGTTCGATGCGCTCAAACCCCACAAGGACGCGGTCCGCCGCATCGTCCAGGATCTGGTGCGCGATCCGGCCGCCGCCGTTTCCACCGGGTGCCGGCTCCGGCGCTCGCTCGCGCTCATGCTCGAAGCCGCGGCGATCCCGAGCGGCGGGCTGTTCGGCGCGCTCCGCCTCGAGGGCCTCGGCCTCATTCACCTGAGCGTGCTGCGCGTCTGGCTCGGCGACGACTCCGACGACGCCGCCAAGACCATGGCCGCGCTCGATCGCGCGCTCGGCCGCGCCGAGGCCGCGATCGGGTGGTGCCGGGGCGCCCGCCAGCGCGGCGACACCGAAGCGGCAGGCAACAGCGCGTGAACGGTCAACCGCCGGCGCCGCCTGCGCCGCCGATCGCGTTCGCGGACTTCCTCAAGGTCGATATCCGGATCGGCACCGTGGTCGCGGTCGATCCGTTCCCCGAGGCGCGCAAGCCGGCCTTCAAGCTCGCGATCGATTTCGGCCCGCTCGGCGTCAAGAGATCCTCGGCCCAGATCACCGTGCTCTATCGCGCCGAACAGTTGGTCGGGCGGCAGGTGGCGGCGGTCGTGAACTTCCCGCCGCGCCAGATCGGCCCGTTCCGGTCGGAGGTACTGGTGCTCGGCTTTCCCGACGCCAACGGTGCCGTGAGCCTGGTTGGGGTCGATCCGGCGGTGCCGAACGGCGGCCGGCTGTTCTAACGGAGCGGACGATGGAAGTAATGCACCTCGAGATGTTCGTGGCGAGGACCGGGCTCTACGCCGGCATCCTCGCGCTCACTTACATGCTCCTCAGCCTGCGCGTGTCGCAGGCGCGCCAACGCCTCCAGATCGATTTGGGCGACGGCGGCAATCCGGACATGGCGCGCGTCATCCGCGTCCACGCCAATTTCGCCGAGTACGTGCCGATGACCTTGACCCTGATTGCCGCGATCGAACTCAACGCCGGGCCGGTTTGGCTCGTCCATGCGCTCGGCGGCGCGCTGGTCGTCTGCCGCGCCGCCCACGCCTGGGGCCTCGGCGCGGCGATCGGGGCGGTTCGCGCGGCCGGCGCCGGCGGCACGCTGTTCGTGGTGACGATCGCCGCGATTTACTTGATCTACCAGTTCGCGGTCGCGCTTTAGCTCAAATCGGGATCCGCAGCTCGGCGCGGAGGCCGCCAAGGGGCGCGTTCCCCAGCACGATGTCGCCGCCATGCGTGCGGGCGACGTCGCGGGCGATCGAGAGCCCGAGTCCAATGCCGCCGGTATCGGCGTTGCGCGAGGTCTCGAGCCGATAGAACGGCCGGAACACTTCTTCGCGCTTGTCCGGCGGAATGCCGGGGCCGTCGTCGTCGATCGTCACCGCCAGCGTGCCGTTGCGGCGGGCGAACGCGACCTCGACCTTCTTACCGTAGCGGCCGGCATTGTCGACCAGGTTCATCAGGCAGCGTCGCATCGCGTGCGGCCGCAGCCGGGCGTAGAGTTCGGGACCGGGCGCGAGCTCGATCGCCGCCCCTTGGCGCTCGGCCTGGGCGACGATCTCCTCAAGGAGCCCGCGCACCTCGACCTCGGACATGGCTTCGGCATCCTGGCCGCGGGCGAAGGCGAGGTAGCCCTCGATCATCGTTTCCATCTCGCGCACATCCGAGCGCAGCGCGTCGACCTCGGCGCCGCCCTCGAGCATGGCGAGCGCGAGCTTCATCCGCGTCACCGGCGTGCGCAGATCGTGCGAGACGCCGGCCAGCATTTCGGTGCGCTGCTCGATCATGCGCTGGATACGCTCGCGCATGGTGAGGAACGCTTGCGTCGCCTGGCGGACCTCGGCGGCGCCGGCCGGCTTGATGGTCACCGCGGCGTCGCCGCGCCCGAACGCCTCGGCGACGCTGGCGAGACGGCGGATCGGCTTCATCTGGTTGCGCAGGAAAACGATCCCGATCGCCAGCAGCAGGAGCCCGGCGCCGACCATCCACACCAGGAACAGGACCGTGGTCGAGGAGGCTAAGCGCTTGCGCGTGGTCTCGGCCGACAGAACGCCGTGCGCGAGCTGGACACGCACGGTGACGCGATCGTCGGACGAGATGGTGTCGACGTGGAACGGCTTCACCACCACGGCGCGGAACACCTTGTCGAGGATGCGATCCAAGATGACGTTGCGGAGCTGGAACGCGGGCGGCTGGTTGGGAAGGATCGCGCCCGGCGCCCACGCGAAATCGGTCGCCTGGTACTGGTGCGCGAGCGCGAACAAACGGCGGTGATCGGGGTCGGGGCGGTCCGACATGATCTCGATCATCACCGCGACGTCGCCGGCAAAGCCGAGCGCCAGCCGGCGCGAGACGTCTTCCCAATGCGCTTCGTAGAACACGTAGCTCGCGATCGCCTGGGCCAGCGCCACCGGCAGTACCATGATCAAGAGCGCACGGCCGAACAGCGTGCGCGGCAGCAGCCGCTTCAGCATGATCCGCTCGGGCTCGGAGAATGCGACCGGGGCATCAATCCGACCATAGCACGTAGCCCTCGCCCCACACCGTCTTGAGGTAGCGCGGGTTGCGCGGATCGGGCTCGATCCGGCGCCGGAGCCGCGTCACCTGCACATCGACCGTGCGCTCGCCGACTCCGCCCATGCGGCGGGCGAGCTCGGCGCGCGAGAGCGTGGCGCCGGGGCTCGCGGCGAACACCCGCAGCAACTGCGCCTCGCCGGTCGTCAGCGATACTGCGGCGTCGTCGCGGCGGAGCTCGCCGCGGTTGCGGTCGAACACGTGCTCGCCGAACCGGACCTCCGTTATGTCCGCGGCTTCGTCGACCCGGCGCAGGATCGCGGCGATCCTCAAGATCAGCTCGCGCGGCTCGAACGGCTTGGCCAGATAATCGTCGGCGCCGCGCTCGAAGCCATCGATGCGGTTCTCGGGCTCGCCCATCGCGGTCAGCAGCAGGATCGGCACGTCGCTCGCCCGGCGCACCGTCGCCGTGAAGTCGAGGCCCGACTCGCCCGGCATCATCACATCGACCACGAGCAGGTCGAAGTCGATCGCCTCGAGCTTGGCGCGCGCCTCGTGGGCGCTCGCCGCCGCGGTTACCCGGTAGCCGCTGTCGGCCAGGAACTTCTGTAACAGCGTGCGCAGCCGGGTGTCGTCGTCGACCACGAGAATGTGCGGGGTCTGCGGCTCGGCCATCCTCATTCCTCGTGACGCTCCGCCCTGGAACGCCGCCTTGCGCTCATCTTTTACCGCCTTCTAGCGCCGACGCGCCCAGGTTGACAGTGTTGCGTCATAATGTTACGCAACCGCCGTCGTTTACGACATTTAATAACTCAAGCTTAGGGAAACCAAGCCATGGCTGCCGGTCCGCCGTTTGACGACCGCGACGGATTTATCTGGTTCGATGGAGCGATGCGCCCGTGGCGCGACGCCCGGGTCCATATCCTCACCCACGCGCTCCACTATGCGAGCGCGGTGTTTGAGGGCCAGCGCTCCTATGGCGGGGTCGTGTTCAAGCTGAAGGAGCACACCGAGCGGCTCGCCAACTCGGCGCAGATCCTGGGCTTCAAGCTCCCCTATTCGAACGACGAGATCAATCGCGCGACGATGGAGGTGTTGAAGGCCAACAACATCGTCGACGGCTACGTGCGGCCGGTGGCGTGGCGCGGCGCCGAACAGATGGGGGTCTCGGCCCAGGCGACCAAGATCCACGTCGGTATCGCGGCGTGGCCGTGGCCGTCTTATTTCTCGCCCGAGGCGCGAATGAAGGGCTTGCGGCTCAAGACCGCGCCGTGGCGGCGGCCGGCGCCGGACACCGCGCCGGTCAAGGCCAAGGCGGCCGGGCTCTACATGATCTGCACCATGTCCAAGCACGCGGTCGAAGCCGATGGTTTCGATGATGCATTGATGCTCGACTGGCGCGGCCGGGTCGCGGAATTGACCGGCGCCAACGTTTTCCTCGTCCAGGGCGGAGTTCTGCACACGCCGCTCCCCGACTGCTTCCTGGACGGCATTACCCGCCAGACCGTGATCGAGCTCGCCAAGCGGCGGGGCTTCAAGGTGATCGAGCGCGCGATCTTCCCCGAGGAGTTCGCCAAGACCGACGAGGTATTCGTGACCGGGACCGCGGCCGAGGTGACGCCGGTCGGCGAGATCGACCAGTACCGCTTCAAGGTCGGGCCGGTCATACGCCAGATGATGGACGACTACGAAGCGGTGACCCACGGCAAGGAGCCGGCCAAGAAAGCGGTCGCCGCCGAGTAGCGGCCGCTTCCTCGAGGTCACCATGGCGACCGAGAAGGCGATCTTCGCCGGCGGCTGTTTCTGGTGCACCGAAGCGGTGTTCCTGATGATCAAGGGCGTCGCCAAGGTGCGCTCGGGCTATATCGGCGGCGCGCGGCCCAACCCCACCTACGAGCAAGTGTGCTCGGGCGTGACCGGCCACGCCGAGGCGGTCGAGATCGCGTTCGACCCGGCGCAGGTGAGCTACGACGCCCTGCTCGATGTTTTTTTCGCGACCCACGACCCGCGCCAGCTCAATCGCCAGGGCAACGATATCGGCACCCAGTACCGCTCGGGCGTGTTCACGCTCTCGGAGGCGCAGAAAGCGGCGGCGCAAGCGGCGATCGCACGCGCGACCAAGCTGTGGGACGGCAAGATCGTAACCGAGGTGACGCCGGCGGGGCCGTTCTACGTCGCCGAGGACTACCACCAGGACTTTTTCGCCAACAACCCCACCCAGGGCTATTGCCGCGCCATCGTCGCGCCCAAGGTCGCCAAGGCGCGCGCCAAGTTCAAGGACCTGCTCAAGGCGTAGCGGGTCGCCTCACGCGCGGCGTGGCGCGCCACGGATAGGGCCACTCCCCAAGCCGCGTGCGTCGGCCATCTTCGCTTTCAACGGCGTCGCGCAAGATATCGCGAACCTCTTCCTCGGTGTAAGACCGTGACGTCGTGCGCGTCTTTGCAGTCGGCGCTTTACCTGCTCGTCGAGATGGCGGACGATCAGTTGTGCCACATCAAGTTGATCACCCGCCGATATCGAGCCGGACGATCTTGTCGTCGCCCTCGCGCGGGCGGCCGCGGCCGTCGCGATTGTTGGTGAGGATGTAGAGCTTGCCGTCGGGCCCGGCGACGACGTCGCGCAGCCGCCCGAGCGAACCCTCGCGCGCGCCGCTCGCGAACCAGCGCTCGATGCGCTCGACCGCGTAGCCCGGGCCCGCGCGCCGGACACTGATCCGGATCAGCGCCACGCTCTGCAGCGTCGCTATGTAGAGGTCGCCGCGGTAGAACGCGATGCCCGACGGCGGCGTCGTCACCTCGGGCCAGGCGACGATCGGATCGACGAAGTCGCGCCGGCCCGAGACGCCGACCGCGTCGGGCCAGCCGTGATTGCCGCCCTTCCGGACAACGTTCACCTCATCGTAGGCGGTCTGGCCGGCCAATTCGCCCGAGGGCCCGTGCTCGGACGCGAACAGCTCGCGGGTCTCGGGGTGCCAGGCGATCCCCTGCGGGTTGCGATGCCCGTAGGACCAGACCGGCGAGCCCGGGAACGGATTGTCGGGCGGGATCGCACCCTCGGGCGTGACGCGCAGGATCTTGCCGCCCAACGACGTCACGTCGCGCGCGAGCGCCTGCTGGAAAATCTCGCCGGTGGTGACGTAGAGCATGCCCTCGGGGCCGAAGGCGATGCGGCCGCCGTTGTGGAACATCGCGCCGGGAATGCCATCGACGATGACGCGGTCGAACGACGCACGCCGGCCTTCGTCTTTCAGGCGGACCACCCGGTTCCGGGTGCCGCCTTCGGCGCGGTAGGTGTGCATGGCGTAGACGTAGGGCTCGGCCGGGAAGCGCGGGTGGAGCGCCAATCCCATCAGGCCGCCCTCGCCCGAGGCCGCGAGCCGGACCGCGAAGCCCAGGAGTCCGCCGCCACCGTCGCTCGAATCGAGCACGGCATAGGGCTCGGGCCGGAGCGCACCCCCCTCGATCAGGCGGATTCGGCCGGGCCGCTCGCTCACCAGCGCACGGCCGTCGGGCAGAAACACCAAGGACCACGGCGCTTCGAGTCCGGTCACCCACGGCACGAGCGCGACGCCCGGCGGGTTCGGGAGATAGACGTCCTTGGCCGCCTGCGGCGCCGGCCCGAGGATCGGCTGTGCGTAGACCGTCGTTGCGCCGGTCTCAGTCAACGCGAGGGCGGTCGCGACCGCGGCAAGATATCGGAGGGGCATGCCGGCTCGATTATACATTCGAAGCGCTGGTCACGGCGATCGGGCACGTTTGCGGCCGTAGCGGCGCGCGAAATGGCAAAAGTCGGTATCGCGCGTCGTCAGGGCGACGTCACGCGTTCCAGGTGAGCGCGCGATTGAACACTTTGACGTTGCCGCCGGCCTCGCCGTCGCGAAGGGAGCGGATCGCTCTTCATCCCCGCCACCGGGAGGGCCCAGGCGATTGGGCGTTCCTCTCTCGTTTCGAAGGATCTTCGAACCTCGCCCCCGGGACGCCCACCTTGTTCTATTTCCTGGTATTTTTTCCACGAATTGGTTAAAAAACAAGGATGATGATCGATCGCCGCCTCAAAGCCAAGGTGAAACTGGCGCTCAGCCGTCAGGCGGCCGTCGCCATTATCGGGCCGCGCCAAGTTGGCAAGACCACCCTCGCGCGCGCGATCGAGGACGAGGCGAACGGCCTCTACCTGGACCTCGAGGACCGCCGTGATCGGGACAAGCTCGCTGACCCGCGGCTGTTCCTCGAGCGTTACGAGGAGAGGCTCGTGATCCTGGACGAGATTCACCGCGCGCCGGAGCTGTTCCAGGACTTGAGGGGGATCATCGACCGCGGGCGCCGCAAGGGCCGACGGACCGGACGCTTCCTCGTCCTCGGCTCGGCGTCGATCGACCTCCTGCGTCAGTCGGGCGAGAGCCTGGCGGGCCGGATCGCCTACGTGAACATGGGGCCGCTCGATATTCTCGAGGTGTCGGCCGGGCCGGACGCGCTCCATACGCTCTGGGTGCGCGGCGGCTACCCCGACAGCTACCTCGCCCCCGACGACGATACGAGCCTCGCCGTCCGCAAGGACTTCATCCGCACCTATTTGCAACGGGATGTCGGGATGTTGGGACCACGCCTGCCGGCGGAGACGCTGGAGCGGCTCTGGACCATGCTTGCCCACAGCCAAGGCGGCCTTCTCAATGCATCCCGCTTGGCCGCCGGTCTCGGCATCAGCGCCCAGACCGTGACACGCTACGTCGACCTTCTGGCCGACCTCTTGCTGGTGCGCCGGCTGACGCCGTTTCGCGCCAATGCCGGAAAGCGTCTGGTGAAATCGCCCAAAGTCTATGTGCGCGACAGCGGACTGGTTCATGCCCTGCTCGGTATCGCCGACTACAACGCGCTGGCCGGGCACCCGGTCGTCGGCGCGAGTTGGGAGGGATTCGCGGTCGAGAACCTCCTAACAGCGGCCCCCGACCGGACGATGGCGAGCTTCTACCGCACCGCCGCCGGCGCGGAGATCGATTTGGTCCTCGAGTTGCCGGGCAGCCGCGGCCTGTGGGCGATCGAGATCAAGCGCGGCTTGTCGCCAGCCCCCGGTCGGGGATTCCACAACGCGCGCGCGGACCTTGAACCAACGCGATCCTTTGTCGTCTATTCAGGCGAGGACCGCCATCCTGTCGCCGAAGGGGTCGAGGCCATCGGCCTCTGCGAAATGGCGGCGGTCCTCATGTCAGGCATAGCCGGCTGACGGGAGCGTCCGCAGCCCAACCGTCAGGCGAAGCTACTGTTGCTCGCGTAATACGGCGCTCCATCAAGTTCCCGAGCGCGAGCTTCGCCTAGCGCTGTACGCATGGCCGGGTGGGGCAGGCGGGCCGGAAAACGACAAACCGCGGATCGGCGCTCTCGTTATTGGCTCTCCCGCCTACTCCGCCACCCAGCGCTTAGCCGCCTGGTCGTCGGCGGCGCGGGCTTCGACCCACTGATCGCCCTGCGCGGTCGCTTCGAGTTTCCAGAACGGCGCCTTGGTCTTGAGCCAATCGACCAAAAACTCGTTGGCGGCGAACGCGGCGTGGCGGTGCGCCGCCGCGGTGATGACGAGCACGATTTGATCGCCCGGCACGAGGCGCCCGTAGCGATGGACGACAAGCGTGGCTTCGAGCGGCCAGCGCGCGCGCGCCTCGGCCTCGATCTTCGCGAGCTCGCGCTCGGTCATGCCCGAATAATGCTCGAGCGTCATCGCGTCGATCGCGGCGTCGCCCGCGTTCGCACGCACGAGGCCAACGAACGTGACGACGCCGCCGACCCGATGGTTGCCGGCGACGAGCGCCCGGGCCTCCGCCTGGGCGTCGAAATCCTCGCGCTGGACGCGGATCATGGCGCGGCTTTCCCTACCCGCCGGTCACCGGCGGAAACAGGGCGACCTCGTCGCCCGGCCCGACCGGCGCATCGAGGGTAGCGTACTCCTGGTTGACGGCAACCCGCACCACCGCGAGGTCGGCGAGCGCGTGGGCGTGGCCGGGACTCCGCGCTTTGAGCCAGCCAAGCAGCGCGCCAACGGTTGCGACCTCGGGCGGCGGCGCCACCGTCTCCTCGCCGATCCCGGCGCGCGCCTTGAGCCAAGCGAAATAGAGCACCTTCACGCCGCGACCTCGGCAAAGGGGAGGAAATCGACCATGTCGCCGGCGGCGAGCTCTGTCATGTCCTCGGGCAGTTCGACCAACCCGTCCGAGGCCACGAGCGAGGACAGGATACCGGCACCCTGGCGTTCGAACTTGGTCGCGATCAGGCTGCCATCGCCGGCGGTTTCGAGGCGTGCGCGCAGGAACTCGCGGCGGTTTTTCTTCTTCTTGTGGGAGAAGTCGGCGCGGACGCGGAACAGATTGGGCGCGACGTCGGTCGCGCCCGCCAAACGTAAGATCAGCGGCCGCGCGAAGCGGAGGAAGGTCACCATCGCCGCGACCGGGTTGCCGGGGAGCCCCACGAACGGCACCCGCCCGACTTGGCCCAAGGCGATCGGCCGCCCCGGCTTGATCGCGAGCCGCCACAAGTGGAGCGAGCCCAGCGCTTCGACCGCGGCCTTGACGTGATCCTCCTCGCCGACCGAAACCCCGCCCGAGGTGAGGAGCAAGTCGTGGGCGCCCGCGGCCTCGCCGAGCTTGGCTCGGATCGCGGCGCGGTCGTCCTTCAATATCCCTAAGTCGGAGACGGCGCAGCCCAAGCCTTCCAGGAGCGCGATCCCGACGAAGCGGTTGGCGTCGTAGATGCCGCCCGGGCCGGCCGGCGTGCCGGGCTCGTAGACCTCATCGCCGGTCGAGAACACCGCCGCGCGGAGCGGCCGGAACACGACCGCGGCACGTCGCCCGGTCGAGGCGATCAGACCGACGTCCTGCGGGCGGAGGCGATGGCCGGCGGCGAGCAGCGTGGCGCCGCGCCTGACGTCCTCGCCGGCGCGACGGCGATTGGCACCCGCCTTGAGCCCACGCGGGATCGCGACCGTGCCCGCATCCTCGCGGCAGTCCTCCTGCATCGCGACGGTGTCGAGCCCGGCCGGCATCGGCGCGCCGGTGAAGATGCGGACCGCGCCATCGGCCGGGACGGCGCCGGCAAACGGGTGCCCGGCGGCGGCCCGCCCCGCCACGCGGAACGACGTGGTCTCGCCGCGTCCGAGCGCGGCATGGGCGAAGGCGTAGCCGTCGACCGCCGAATTGTCGTGAGGCGGCACGTCGCGGTCGGCGACAATCGCTTCGCCCAAGACGCGGCCGGCGGCGGCGCGCAGGCCCACGGTCACGGTCTCGGCGACCGGCGTTACCCGCGCCGCGATCAAGTCGAGCGCTTCGGCGGTCGTGAGCATGCGGCCGCCGGCGGTAAAACAGTCGTCGGAAAGCTGCGCCATGGCGGACTACCCCAACCCGACCTTCCCGCGCTCGGCGGGCGAGGGGTCGGGGCGGGCGCTCGCGAGCGCGGTGGTCGTGAGCCCCACGTGCGCGACGATGAAGTCGGCGATCGCGGCGACGTCATCGATGTGGAAGCGCGGGATCGAGAGCCCGGCGATCGGGAGATCGCTCGCGATGGCGACGATGTCGGGGTCGTCGCGCGCGAGGAGCGGCTTGCCGACGCTGGCGCGATGGACCTCGAGCTTGGCGTGGCGCTCGCGTTTGAAGCCCTCGATCAGGACGAGGTCGACCGGCGCCATCCGTGCGAGCAGGTCGGGCAGCGTCGCCTCGAGCTCGCCGCGGTGCTCGTGAATGATCGCCCAGCGGTTGACCGAGCTCACCATCACCTCTTTCGCGCCGGCCATGCGGTGCTGGTAGGAGTCCTTGCCCGGCTGGTCGATGTCGAAGCTGTGGTGCGCGTGCTTGATGGTCGAAACCGCGAGGCCGCGGCCGATCAACTCGTTCAGGAGCTTGACCGCGAGCGTCGTCTTGCCGCTTCCCTGCCAGCCGGCGAGCCCGAACAGCTTCATGGGATGATGGTGGGGAGCGGAGCCCCCGCCCGTCAAGCGCGCGCCGCCGTTATTCGGCGGGGCGGGTGAACGGGGGTGCCGGGGGAGCTGCGGCGGTCGGGCGCGCGGCCGGCTTGGTCTCGTCCCGCATGTGGCGGAGGCCGGCGCGCAGGTAGTCGTAGCCGGTGTAGAGCGTCAGCACCGCCGCGATCCAGATGCCCCAGTCGCCGATCGTGGCGGCCGGGACGAAGGCGGGCGCGGCGTCGCCGACCAGCAGGAACGCGATCGCGACGATCTGGAGCGTCGTCTTCCACTTGGCGAGCTGCGAGACCGGGACGCTGACGTCGATGCGGGCCAGGAACTCGCGCAGGCCCGAAACCAGGATCTCGCGGCACAGGATCACGACCGCGGCCAGCACGCTCGGGCCGGCGATGCGATCGAACGCGACCAGCATCAGGATCGCCGCCGCGATCAGGAGCTTGTCGGCGACCGGGTCGAGGAAGCGCCCCAGCGCCGACTGCTGGCCCAAGGTGCGGGCGAAATAGCCGTCGAAATAGTCGGTGATGCCGGCGGCGACGAAAATCACCAGCGCCACCCAGTTGCCGATCGGCGATTCGATATAGAACGCGCCGACCATGCCCGGAATCACGGCGATCCGGGAGAGGGTGAGGAGATTGGGGACCTTGGTGAACATGGCGTCCGTCCGATCGCCACTATAGCACCGCGGCGTAAGCATGACCCCTTCCGGCTCGCTCCGCTCGCTCGTATGAGGGGGAGGGGTTAGGGAGGGGGATCACCCGCTGCCGTGGAAGTGGTCGTAGATGACCTGCGCCACCGCGTGGCTGATGCCGGGCACCTTTTCGAGGTCGGCCAAGCCGGCCTGCTCGACCGCCTTGGCCGAGCCGAAGTGGTGGAGGAGCGCGCGCTTGCGCTTGGCGCCGATGCCGGGCACCACGTCGAGCGGCGAGACGCCGATCGCGGCCGAGCGCTTGCGCCGGTGTGCCGCGATCGCGAAGTGGTGCGCCTCGTCGCGGAGCCGCTGCAGGAAATAGAGCACCGGATCGTTGGGCTCGAGCGAAAACGGCGTCCGCCCCGGTAGGTAGAATTCCTCGCGCCCGGCGTTGCGGTCGGGGCCCTTGGCGATCGACGCCACCGCGACGTTGGCGACGCCCAAATCGGCGAACACGTCGAGCGCGGCCTTGAGCTGGCCGGCGCCGCCGTCGATCAGGACCAGTTCGGGCCATTGCCCGCGGCTCCGGTCCTCGTCGTCCTTGATCAACCGCTTGAACCGGCGCGTCAGCACCTCGCGCATCATGCCGTAGTCGTCGCCGGGCTCGAGCCCGGGCTCGCGGATGTTGAACTTGCGGTAGGCGTTCTTGGCGAAGCCCTCGGGCCCGGCGACGATCATCGAGCCGACCGCGTGCGCGCCCTGGACATGCGAGTTGTCGAAGACCTCGATCCGCTCGGGCTGGTTCTCGAGCCCGAACAGCTTGGCAACGCCTTCCAAGAGCTTCCGCTGCGAGGCGCTTTCGGCCAAGCGGCGCGAGAGCGCTTCGCGCGCGTTCTGGAGCGCGTGCTCGATCAACGTGCGCCGCGCGCCGCGGCTTGGGCTGGCGATCGACACCTTGCCGCCGGCCCGCACTTCGAGCGCCTTGGCGATCAGCGCTTCCTGGCCGACCGGGTGGCTCAGCAGCACCGTCGCGGGCGGCGGCCGGTCGGCATAGAACTGGCCGATGAAGGCTTGCAGCACGGCGCCGACCGGGACCCCGCGTTCGTGACGCGGGAAGTATGCGCGGTTGCCGAAGTTCTGGCCGCTGCGGAAGAAGAACACCTGGACGCAGGTCTGGCCGGCCTCCTGGTGGGCGGCAATGACGTCGGCATCGCCGACCGCGCCGGTGTTGATGCCCTGGCGCGCCTGGATCGCGGTGAGCGCGCGGATGCGGTCGCGGTAGACGGCGGCGGTCTCGTAGTCGAGCGCACCGGAAGCCGCCTGCATGCGTTCGGAGAGCTTCTTCTGGATCGTCTGCGACTGGCCGCGCAGGAACTCGCGCACCTCGTCGACCAACGCGTCGTAGTCGGGGCGCGCGATCCGGCCGACGCAGGGCGCGGTGCAGCGCTTGATCTGGTACTGCAGGCAGGGGCGCGTCCGGCTCTCGAACACGCTGTCCGAGCACGAACGCAACGGAAACGCGCGCTGCAGCGCGGCGATGGTGCGGTTGACGGCGCCGGCCGACGCGAACGGGCCGAAATACTCGCCTTGCCGGTTGCGGGCGCCGCGGTGCTTGGCGATCTGGGCCCACGCATGGTCGCCGGTGATCAAGATGTAGGGGAACGACTTGTCGTCGCGCAGCGTGATGTTGAAACGCGGCTTCAGCCGCTTGATCAGGTTCGATTCGAGCAGCAGCGCTTCGACTTCGGTGTGGGTGGTAATGATCTCGAGCGCGACGGTCTGGCGCACCATGCGCCGGATCCGGGTCGAAAGGCCGTGACTGCGGGCGTAGGACGAGACCCGCTTGACCAGGTTCTTGGCCTTGCCGACGTAAAGCACTTGGCCCTTGGCATCGAGCATGCGATAGACGCCGGGCTTTCCGGGCAGGAGCGCGAGTTGAGCGCGGATCACCTCGCGCCCCTCCTTGGGTGCGCCGGCCTCGGCGGGTGGGAGTGGGATCGCCTCCCAGGAATCCGGATCGCGCCAACGCGGAGCCTTGGTTTTTTTCACCGCCGGAGTCGGCGCCGCGACAATCGGCCCAGGCTCGGCCACCGGCAAAGCTGCCGGCGACGGTGCAACCGGGTCCGTTCGACCGTTCATGACCTCACTCGTAACCTACTGATTCTGTGCCTAATTTTAGAGCGTTCGCGCCGACGTGACTCTATCCACTTCGGATGTGGATATCTCTGTGTAGAAATGCCCTTCAGCATTCCAAAATCGACTGAAAATAGCCGTTTACAACTCATTGCCTAAGAAAGAGGCAGAAAAAATAACTTACTGGAATGAAAGAGTTTTCTTATGTCAAGCCAGTAACACCTGTGGCGTAAACGAAACAAAAGCGCAGGAATTCCATCGTCACAATTCAGACCGATCCAGCGTCGACGGGGTGTGCACAACTCAGGCCTTCCGCGCAAGAATATTACCAGCGGCGTTGGGGAGTGCCGACGGCAGCGGAGCGAGCCCGTACGCGCTCGATCTCGACCCCGACGCTCGACGCCTCGGCGATGACGTGGAGTTTTTCAACCCTGACGCGAACTGCCTCGATGCGGGGATCGATCAAGCAGCGGTCGGCGACCCGCTCGGCCAGGGTCTCGACCAGGTTGACGTGACCTTGGGCGATGATCGCCTTGATCGCGTTGACGATGTCCTCGTAGCAGACGACGTCGGCGAGTTCATCGGTCGGTCGGTAGGCGGCCTCGTCGACCGCGAGGTCGACGTTGATGCGGACCGGCTGGGTCGTGGTCTTCTCGAAAGTGTGGACGCCGATCTTGGCGCCGAGCTCGAGGTCGCGGACGAACACGTGGCGGATACGGCGGGCGGCGTCGGCAATGACGGCGCCGGGCGCGGGAACAACGATGCCCTCGGTCATATCACTCCTTTTCCGCGCGCCGAACGCGGCCCGGCAAGTGTTGACCGCCGTCGAGCGCGATCATCTGGCCGGTCATGGCCGGCGCGGCCAGGATGAAGCGGACGGCGTCGTAAATTTCCTCGGGCGTCGCGCCGCGCCCGAGCGGGGTCGCGGCGACCTGGCGGCGGAAATCGGCGGCCGATTGGCGCGCGGACGGCAGCGTCGGCCCGGGCCCGATCGCATTGACGCGGATCCGCGGTGCCAACGCCATCGCCAAGGTCTGAGTCAGCGTCCATAGACCGGCCTTGCTCACGGTATAGGACATGAAAGAGGGCGTGAGCCGCCACACCCGTTGGTCGAGCAAGTTGACGATATGGCCGGCCGCCCGCGGCGGCAATTGCGCCGCGAACCGCTGCGCCAGCACGAACGGAGCGCGCAGGTTGACGGCGAGGTGCCGGTCCCACGAGCGGCGGTCGGCGGTCGCGACGTCGTCGTAGCCGAACACCGAGGCGTTGTTGACGAGGAGCGAGACTGGCCCGAGCGCACGGGCGACCCGCGGGATCAGCGCCTCGACCGCAGACTCGCGGCTGAGATCGGCGGCGAACGCACGGGAACGGCCGCCGCCCCGCAGGATGCGGTCGACCACCGCGCGGGCGTCGCGGGTCGAACGGTGGTGGTGGACCGCGACCGTCCAGCCATCGGCGGCAAGGCCGAGCGCGATGGCGCGACCGATACGGACCGCGGCGCCGGTCACCAGCGCGACCCCGGGCGAACGCGCCATCTACATCGACACCGGCTTGCCGCGTTTCGAGCGGAGCGCGCGCGTCCCCGGCCGCCCGCCCGACGAGCGGGCGCCGCCGCGCTTGGCGCGGCCGCCCGGCGATTCGGTCGGGCGTGCCATCGGATCGGCGAGGCCGAGGTCGGCTTCCTCGAGCCGGCGGATTTCGTCCCGCAGCCGCGCCGCTTCCTCGAACTCGAGGTCGGCGGCCGCGGCGTGCATCTTCTCGCGCAGATCGGCGATGTAGGCCTTGAGGTTGTGGCCGACCAGGTGCTGGGTCTCGCCGTCGATCTTGACCGAGACGTAGTCGGCTTCGTAGACGCTCTGCAGCACGTCGGCGATCCCTTTCTTGACCGACTCGGGCGTGATGCCGTGCTCGCGGTTATAAGCCTCCTGCCGCCGCCGGCGTCGCTCGGTCTCCTCGATCGCTTCCTTGACGCTGTCGGTCATCTTGTCGGCGTAGAGCACGACGCGGCCGTCGGCGTTGCGGGCGGCGCGGCCGATGGTCTGGATGAGCGAGGTGCGCGAGCGCAGGAACCCCTCCTTGTCGGCGTCGAGGATCGCGACCAGCGCGCATTCGGGGATGTCGAGCCCTTCGCGCAAGAGGTTGATCCCGACCAGCACGTCGAAGGCACCGATGCGGAGGTCGCGGATGATCTCGATCCGCTCCAGCGTGTCGATGTCGGAATGGAGGTAGCGCACGCGGATGCCGGCCTCGTGCATGTATTCGGTGAGGTCCTCGGCCATGCGCTTGGTCAAGGTCGTCACCAGCACGCGCTGGCCCCTGGCGGCGACCGCCTTGCACTCGGCCAGGAGGTCGTCGACCTGGTTCTCGACCGGGCGGATCAGCGTGGGGGGATCGACCAGGCCGGTCGGGCGTACGACCTGCTCGACGAACACGCCGCCGGTCTGCTCGAGCTCCCACGGCCCGGGCGTCGCCGACACGAACACCGTCGGCGGCCGCATCGCATCCCATTCCTCGAACTTGAGCGGCCGGTTGTCGACGCACGACGGCAGCCGGAAGCCGAACTCGGCAAGCGTCGACTTGCGCTTGTAGTCGCCGCGGAACATGCCGCCCAATTGCGGCACGGTGACGTGGCACTCGTCGACGAACACCAGCGCATTGTCGGGCAGATACTCGAACAGCGTCGGCGGCGGCTCGCCCGGCGCGCGGCCGGTGAGATAGCGCGAGTAGTTCTCGATCCCGGCGCAGCTGCCGGTCGCCTCGATCATCTCGAGATCGAACCGGGTGCGTTCCTCGAGCCGTTGGGCGTAGAGCAGCTTGTTGGCGCCGTTCAACTCGTCGAGCCGTAGTTGGAGATCGCGCTTGATCTGCTTGACCGCCTGCTGGACGGTCGGGCGCAGCGTCACATAGTGCGAGTTGGCGTAGATCTTGATTTGCTGCAGCGCCGCCGATTTTTCGCCGGTCAGCGGGTCGAACTCGACGATCGATTCGATCTCGTCGCCGAACAGCGAGAGCCGCCAGGCGCGGTCGTCGTAGTGCGAGGGGAAAAGCTCGATCGAATCGCCGCGCACGCGGAAGTTGCCGCGTTCAAGCGCGGTATCGTTGCGGCGGTACTGGATCTCGACCAGCTTCTTGAGCAGTTGGTTGCGTTCGATGCGTTGGCCCTTGGCGAGCGCGATCGCCATTTCCGAATAGGTCTCGGGCGAGCCGATGCCGTAGATGCACGAGACCGAGGCGACGATGATCACGTCGTCGCGCTCCAAGAGCGCCCGGGTCGCGGCGTGGCGCATGCGGTCGATCTGCTCGTTGATAGCCGCGTCCTTCTCGATATAGGTGTCGGAGCGCGGCACGTAGGCCTCGGGCTGGTAGTAGTCGTAGTAGGAGACGAAATACTCGACCGCGTTCTCGGGGAAGAACGACTTCATCTCGCCGTAGAGTTGCGCGGCCAGGGTCTTGTTGGGGGCGAGGATCAGGGCCGGGCGCTGCAGGTTCTGGATCACGTGCGCCATGGTGAAGGTCTTGCCCGAGCCGGTGACGCCCAAGAGCACCTGATCGTGTTCGCCCTGCACGAGCCCGCCGGTGAGCCCGCCGATCGCCTGCGGCTGGTCGCCGGCCGGCTTGTAGTCCGAGACGATCTTGAACGGAATCCCGGCTTCGGGCCGCTCGGCGGCCAGGGGTGGCCGGGTCGGGGCCGCCGGCTGCGCAGTGTCGATCGCCATACCCCTTTATATGCTCGCGCTACCAGCGATGGCTAGGCGCTAGCAAATGATCCTGGAGGCGCTAAATTCGGCTAAGAAGCTTCCCGACGTTACGAAGCGGAACATGTGCGCCGTCGGCCTCACGATACTTCGAAAAATGCTCGTAACCCGCGTTCGCCTTGCCGGCGGCGCGACCGTTTTGGTCACGGATCGCGACCGGGTCGTGGCCCAACGCACGCCGCCAAGCGCGGGTCGAGCGGCGGCTCTCGCCGATAGCCAAATCGCCGAGGCGGTGCGGGCGGGGCTCTTGACCCCGCCGGTGTTCGGGCCGGACACGCCGCTGCCGCGCGGCCCATCAGTGGCGCCGGCAGCGAGGGTCCTGGACGAACTCGCCGACGACAGGGCCTCGCGGTGACCGGCACCCCGCTTGCGCGAATGGCAGCATCGGAATCGCCTTTGCAGGTCGAGGCGGCGATGTTGTTCACGCGGCCGGACGCCGACAAGCCGGTCGCCGAATCGCGCGGACCGCGCGGCGAAGTGCATTACCCCAAGGGGGTCTACGAGGAGCGGACGGTGACGATCGCGAATCTGCGGCCGCGTCGGGCCGAATACACGCTCGACCGTCACGGCTTCATGCTCGCCGACCACCGGACCGCGGTCGTCGATTTTCGCGACGACGATGAACTCCGCGCCGTCTACTACCCCGAGGCTGAGCGGTTGATCGCGGCGCTGACCGGCGCCAAGCGGGTCGTCATCTTCGACCATACCCGCCGCACCGCCGACGAAGCGGCGCAACGTCGCGACAACCTGCGCGAGCCGGTGCGGGTCGTCCACAACGACTACACCGACTGGTCCGGCCCGCAGCGCATCCGCGATGTCCTTCCGGACGAGGCGGCGGCGCTGCTCGCGCGCCGGGTCGCGGTGGTTCAGGTGTGGCGCTCGATGCGGGGACCGGTCGTGCAACAGCCGCTCGCGCTTTGCGACGCGCGCTCGATCGCGCCGGCCGACTTGATTGCAGCCGAGCGGCGCCATCCCAACCGGGTCGGCGAGATCTATCAGATCGCCTACAATCCGGCGCAGCGCTGGTACTACGCCCCGGCGCTCGGTTTCGACGAGGCGCTGGTGTTCAAGACCTACGATTCGGCGACTGACGGCCGCGCGCGGTTCTCGGCGCACGGTTCGTTCCTCGATCCCACCACGCCGGCCGGCGCCGCGCCGCGCGAGAGCATCGAGGTGCGCGCGTTCGCCTTTTTCGGCGCGGCGTAATCGGCAGGACCCCACACGATGACCGAGTTGCCCCGACCGCCGGTATCCGGTCTCGATGCCTTTGCGCCGCCCGAGATGGCCGCGCGGGTCGCCGCCGCCGCCGTCGCCAAGACCAACATGACGCTCCTGCAAACGGCGGCTCTCGGGGTGCTGGCCGGCGCCTTCATCGCCTTCGGCGCCATGGCCTATACCCTGGTCGTGACCGGATCGAGCCTGGGCCTCGGCCCGACCCGGCTCCTGGGCGGGATCGCGTTCGCGCTCGGCCTGATCCTCGTCATCGTCGGCGGCGCCGAGCTCTTCACCGGCAACAACCTCCTGGTGATGGCGTGGGCCGATCGCCGGATCGGTCTGGCGGCGCTGCTCGGCAACTGGGCCGTCGTCTATGTCGCCAATCTGGTCGGCGCGCTGGGCACCGCGGTGCTCGCGCATTGGGCCGGGATGTTCGGGCTCGGCGAGGGTGCGGTCGGCGCGACCGCGGTTGAGATCGCGACCGCCAAGGTCGGGCTCGGGCTCGTGCCGGGATTTTTCCGCGGACTGCTTTGCAACGTGCTGGTATGCCTCGCCGTCTGGCTTTGCTTTGCCGCGCGCGACGTCACCGGCAAAGTGTTCGCGATCCTGTTTCCGATTGCGACGTTCGTGGCACTCGGCTTCGAGCACTCGGTCGCCAACATGTACGCGATTCCGGCCGGGTGGCTGGCGGCGCTCGATCCCGCGGTCGCGGCCCGGGTCGGCGCGTCGGCGTCGGCGCCCAGCATCGGCGCTTTTCTCGGCAACCTGATCCCGGTCACGCTCGGCAATATCGTCGGCGGCGGCGGGTTCGTGGCGCTCGTTTACTACGTGATCTACCTGCGCCGGCCGCGGGCGTAGCCGACGCTCACTCGATCACGATCGAGCCCCGCATCCACTGAAAGTTGTCGATCAGGCGGCTCGTACCGACGAAGTTAGCGGCCCTTGCGCACGGCGACGAAATAGACCGTCTTGGCGCGGCCGGCCGGCACTTCGATCAGGCCGGTGCGAACCAAGGTCGCAAACTCCTTTTCCGAAAGCTCTTCGACGAGTTCGTCGCCTTCACCGCCGAGCGTCGGCGCGGCCCCTTCGACCGAGGCCGGCCGTTCGCGGGCGAGGCCGCGCTCGGTCGGCGATGCTTTCGGTTCGGACTTGGCGGCGGGCGCCTTTGGCGCGGCCTTTCCCGGCTCGCCCGCTACCGGTTTGGGCGGCGCGCGGTCTTCGGTCTGGGCCGCCCCGACAACCGGCTTTTCTTGAACCGGCCGCGTTTCCGCGGCGGTCGGTGGGGGCGCCGCAGTCGCCGGCGAAGCGGTCGCTGGTGGCGGGTCGGATGGCTTTACGTCCTCGGCGAGATCGTCCACTACCGGCGCTTCGCTGAGGTCGTCGGCTGCCGGCGCGGCCGGCTGCGCGATCGTTTCAGGCTTAGGAGCGGGGACCGCCGGCAGCGTAGGCTCGGGCGCTTTGGCCTTGAAGCGCGGCAGCCGGCGCGGGCCGATCGTGTCATCGTCCTCGACCCCGTGCGGCTCCTGCGCGACGTCTTCCGTGTCCTCGACCTCGCGGCCTTCGCCGGAAAGTTTGGGCCGCGGGGTGGCGACTTTAGCGGGCGCGGGCGTACCGGGGAGCGTCGGGGCGTCGTCCTCGATCTCCGCCTCGACCGCGCTCGCCAGTGCGTCCGAAGCGCCGTTCGCAGCCGCACCGGAGACCCCGTTCGCGGCCTTGGCGCCGGCGCGTTTGCCCGGTGCCGGCCCGCCGTCCCCTGGCGCCTTGCCACCGTTGCCGGGCGCCTTGGCGCCGCTGCCCGACGCCGAATCGCCGTTGCCGGACGCCGAATCGCCGTTCCCGCCGTTCTTAGCGGGCGCCGGCGCTGGCGTGCGGCCGACCGGTGTTTGCGGTGCCGCCTTGACGGCCGGGCTGGCGCCTTTGGCGGGTGCCGTGGCTGGGCTCGCGGTGTCTTTGGAATCGCCCGCGCCCGGCTCCTCGTCCTTCCCCTCCTCTTCCGGGTCTTCGTCCGGACTTTCGCCAGTCAGCGGCGGCGGTGCCTCGATCTCCTCGACCGTCAAGCGTTGCAACCGGCGCGAGGTCTCGAAGACAGTCGACGAAGTGTCGCGGTGGGCGTGGGGGAACGCCTTGTAGTCGCCGCGCGACACCTCGACCTTTTGCACTGCGATTGCGCGATAGAACTGGGGCGCGTTCATCGCGTGCATCTTGTCGCCGAGATTGAGCAGGACCAGGCGATAGGCACGGCCTTCGTTCAACACCAGCTCGCGCGGCGTCAGCGAGTACTCGGCCATGACCAGCGAGACCGGCTCGGCATTGACCCAGTCGGCCTTGGCGATAAAGTCGGTTGCGTTTTCGACCGGCCGGCGGTGCGCGGTGTAGGTCTCGGGCAAGTCGAACGGGAGCGGCGGCGGGAACGCGCACGCGCCCACGGTCAAGAGGCCGGTAAGCCCGAATGCCAAGCGAACCCGTAGTATCCGCGATCGGTCGCTTCCGTTGTAAAAGAGCCGCAGTCTAACCCATTGATTTAAAAGGGTCCAGGCGTGCCGTCCGCGACACGCCGGCGGGTTGCCTGGCGGTCGCGACGTGCGTATTGTCGGCCCGCCGCGGCATTTCGCGCGCCAAGAGCGGACCCCATGCCCTTCCTTTCGACGGCGTTACAGCGAATCAAACCGTCCGCAACGATCGCGGTCACTAATCGTGCGCGCGAGCTCAAAGCCGCCGGCCGCGATGTGATCGGGTTGGGTGCGGGCGAGCCCGATTTCGACACGCCGGCCCACATTCGCGACGCCGCCAAGGCGGCGCTCGACCGCGGCGAGACCCGCTACACGGCGGTCGACGGCACGCCCGAGCTCAAGCGCGCGATCGTCGCCAAGTTCAAGCGCGAGAACGGCTTGAGCTACGAACCGGCGCAGATTTCGGTCGGTACCGGCGGCAAGCAGGTGCTGTTCAACGCGCTGATGGCGACGCTCGATCCGGGCGATGAGGTCGTTATTCCGGCGCCCTACTGGGTGTCGTACCCGGACATGGTGCACCTGTGCGGCGGCACGCCGGTGATCGTACCGACCAGCCTCGCCACCGGCTTCAAGATGCGGCCGGCCGATCTCGTGCGCGCGATCACGCCCAGGACCAAGTGGATCATCTTCAACTCGCCGAGCAATCCCTCGGGCGCGGCCTACACGCGCGACGAGATCAAGGCGGTGACCGACGTTCTCGTCCGGCATCCGCAGGTCTGGGTGATGAGCGACGACATGTACGAGCACATCGTCTACGACGACTTCGTGTTCGCGTCGCCGGCGCAGGTCGAACCGCGCCTGTACGAGCGCACGCTCACCGTCAACGGCGTCTCCAAGGCCTACGCGATGACCGGCTGGCGCATCGGCTATGGCGGCGGCCCCAAGGCGCTGATCGCGGCGATGGCAACGCTGCAGTCGCAGTCGACCTCGAACCCGGCTGCCGTCAGCCAGGCGGCGGCGGTGGCGGCACTCAACGGGCCGCAGGATTTCCTGCCGGGGTGGGTCAAAGCGTTCAAGGATCGACGCGATCTCGTGGTGTCGATGCTGAACCAAGCGACCGGCATCGCCTGCCCCTCGCCCCAAGGCGCGTTCTACGTCTATCCGAGCTGCGCCGGCACGATCGGAAAACGCACGCCCGACGGCAAGACCATCGCCAGCGACAGCGACTTCGTCACCTACCTGCTCGAAGCGGAGGGAGTCGCGGTGGTGCAAGGCGAAGCGTTCGGCCTCTCGCCGCACTTCCGGATCTCGTACGCGACCTCGACCGAGGAACTGACCCGCGCCTGCGAGCGCATCCAACGCGCCTGCGCCGCGCTGCGCTGAAGCTGGACGCGGACGGAAGCCGTCCGCTGTCAGCCGCCGATCTTGAGCCTTGTTTCGACCCGGCCGATGCGGCGCTCGAGTTTGTCGAGGCGGTCGGACTGGCGGGCCATGTCGGTGTGGACAAGGCCTAACCGCGTGTCGATCGATGTGAGACGGCCTTTGACGAGGTCCCTGTCCTCGCGTGGGTCCGTAACGTGCGACTGCACGGCCTCGAGAACCTCGTCGATCAGGGCACTCGCGATGTCGGCAGGCATTAAACTTGGGCTCTGGCCATTGTTGCACGACGTCGGTTGCCGGCGGGCCGCTGCCGCAATCGCGACGGCCTGGCTATAGGGATGCGACCTTTCGAGCCGGTTTCGGCGGAACGGCTCTGGTTTACCCCTTGCGTGTCACCGGTTCCCTTGAAAACATGGTGGTCCAATAAGGGGTCGGGCGCGACCCGGCTCCGTGGGAGGATCCATGGCCAGCAAGTCGCGTCCGCGTACCATCGCCCTTGTCGGTCCTTACCTGTCGGGTAAGACCACGCTGCTCGAAAACATCCTGTTCGCCACCGGCGCGATCGCGCGCAAGGGCTCGACCCGCGAGCGCAACTCGGTCGGCGACGCTTCGGCCGAGGCGCGCGAGCGTCAGATGGGGGTCGAAGTCAACATCGCCGCCGCGACCTACCTCGAGGATCGCTTCACCTTTCTCGACTGTCCCGGCTCGATCGAGTTCGCGCAAGAGACGATGAACGCTGCGATCGGCGCCGACCTCGTCGTGTTCGTGCTCGAACCCGATGCCGAACGCGCCAAGTCGATCGTGCCGCTGATCCGCTTCGCTGACGAACGCAAGCTGCCGGCGCTGATCTTCTTGAACAAGGTCGACAAGTTCCAGGGCTCGATCCCCGACGTGGTCGCGGCGATGCAGGGCCTGACCCCGCGGCGCTTGATGCTGCGCCAGATCCCGATCCGCAAGGGCGAGGCGGTGATCGGGTACGTCGATCTCGCGAGCGGGCGGGCCTATTCGTACAAAGCCGACGAGGCCTCGGAGCGGATCGAGCGGCCGGCGGCGATCGATGCCGAGTACAAGCAGGCGCGGTTCGCGATGCTCGAGCGGATGGCGGACTTCGACGACAAGCTCATGGAGAAGCTGCTCGAGGACGTCGACCCCGAGAACAACGAGGTCTACGCCGACATCGTCAAGCTGGTCGGCGCCTGCGACATCATGCCGGTGATGATCGGCGCCGGCGAACACGAGCACGGCGTGCGCCGCCTGCTCAAGGCGTTCCGCCACGACACCCCCGGCCCGGAGACGGCAGCGAAGCGGCTCGGGCTCGATCCGGCCGCGGCCGCGCCGGTCGCGCAGGTGCTCAAGACCTACAATTTCCCGAGCATCGGCAAGCTCTCGGCGGTGCGCCTCTGGCAAGGCACGTTAGCCGAGGGCGTCAGCCTCAACGGCGTGCGTCCGTCCGGCATCTTCGATCTGCACGGTCAGCAGACCAAGAAACGGGCGAACGCCGGGATCGGCGAAGTGGTCGCGCTCGGCCGGCTCGAAGACATCAAGACCGGCGAGACGCTGACCGGCGCCAAGGACGGGATCAAACTGCCGCGGGTCCCGGTACCGGAGCCGGTCTATGCGCTCTCGGTCCACGCCAAGAACCGCGCCGACGAAGTCAAGTTGTCGAGCGCGCTCGCCAAGCTGCTCGATGAGGATCCGTCGTACCTGATCGAACAAAGTCCGGAAACGCGCGAGCTCGTGCTGAAGGGGCAGGGCGAGATCCACCTGCGCGTCGCGGTCGCCCGTCTCAAGAACAAGGGCGGCCTCGAGGTCGTGACCGCGCGGCCCAAGGTTCCCTACAAGGAAGCGATCCAACGCTCGGTCAAACAGCACGGCCGCCACAAGCGCCAGAGCGGCGGCCACGGCCAGTTCGGCGACATCCATATCGAGATCAAGCCGCTGCCGCGCGGCAGCGGTTTCGCCTTCGTCGACGAGATCGTGGGCGGCGTGGTGCCGCGCAACTTCATCCCGGCGGTCGACGACGGCGTGCGCGAGTACCTGGTCAAGGGACCGCTCGGTTTCCCGGTGGTCGATGTGTCGGTGACGCTGTTCGACGGCTCCTACCATTCGGTCGACAGTTCGGAAATGGCGTTCAAGACCGCGGCCCAGATCGCGATGCGCGAAGGCATGCCGAAGTGCGGGCCGGTTCTGCTCGAGCCGATCCTGGCGGTCGAAGTGTTCGCGCCCTCGGAGTACACCGCCAAGGTCAATCAGCTGGTGAGCGGCCGCCGCGGCCAGCTGTTGGGCTTCGAGGGACGCGACGGCTGGCCGGGATGGGACGTGGTGCGGTCGCTGATCCCGCAGTCCGAAATGCAAGACCTGATCATCGAGCTGCGCTCGTTGACCGCCGGCACCGGCACCTATGTCGCTAAATTCGACCACCTTCAGGAACTGGTCGGCCGGCTCGCCGATCAGGTCATCCAAGCCCAGGCCCAAGCCGCGAGCGCCGCATGACCCTCGACCTTGCCCGCATCGACCGTGCCGCCCACGCCCTGGCGGCGGCGTGGAATATGAAGACGCAGATCGACGATCTGCCCGAGGCCGACCGACCGACGTCGATCGACGAAGCGTATGCGATTCAGGAACGGATGGTGGCGGCGCTCCCCGACGTCGTCTCGGGCTGGAAGATCGGCGCCGCGAGCCAGACGGCGCTGCAAAAATACGGCTTCAAGGAGCCGTTCATCGCCCGCATCCTCGGCACCCGCGTCTTCGCGAGCCCGGCCACGGTCAAGGCTGCCGATTACGGCATGCGCGGGATCGAGACCGAGTTCGCGTTCCGCATCACCACCGACGATCTGCGTGCCGTGTTCGCGCCGTTCACGCGCGAGCGCGTGATCGCGGCGGCGGGCGAGTTGATCCCGGCGATCGAGCTGATCGATACCCGGCTCAAGGCGTGGCCCAAGGTCAGCCCGTTTTCGTTCATCGCCGACAACGGCATCCACGGCTCGTTCGTCATAGGCAAACCGGTGCGCGACTGGGACAAGACCGATCTCGGCCGGCAAACCGCCGCGGTCAGCGTCAACGGGAAGGAAGTCAACAAGGGCAGCGGCGCCGACGTCCTCGGCGATCCGGTCAACGCGCTGGTGTGGCTCGCGAACGCGCTGCCGCGCATGGGCAAAGAACTGCGCGAGGGCGATCTGGTGACGACCGGGACCGCGGCCGGCGTCGCCTGGGCCAACGCCGGCGACGAAGCGGTGTCGCGCCTAGGCGAGTTCGGGACGGTGGCGGTCCGGTTCGTTTAGTCGCGCCGCGCGTGCGCGTTGGGCCGCACCGGTGGCGGTTGATTTCATCGAAGGCGGCCGCGGCCTTCGTCATCAGCGGGCGGTCGCCAGCGGAGGCCGGGGAACCGCGCGTAATCGCGGTCGAGCGTGATCCATTCGCAGCCCCACTCGATCGCCAGCGCCGCGAACCAAGCGTCGGCGACCAGATTGCCGCGGGCATCGGCGGCGCGGCACAGCTCGACGAAAATCGGCCAGTGACGCGCGCCGGCCTGCACCACGACGCAATGCGATTGCCCGAGCAGGGCGTCGCAGAAGGCCAGCGCCTCGGAAAATGGGCTCGGCTGCACGAATATGCGGTGGTGCGTGACGACGCGCAGAAGAACGCTCAAAACCTGGGGTGCGATACCGAAGCGCGGTTCCCCGCCGACCACGGTTTCGAGCCAGGCGCGGCAAGGTCCGTGGTTGCTGCTGTCGGCTCGGAAGGCGTGCACGAGCACGTTGACGTCGGGCAGGATCAAGAATCGTCCATGCGGTCGGCGAGGGACGCCGCTCTGTTGAGATCGACTCCTTCGAACGTTCCGCCGCTTGCTCGTGAGATCGGTAAGCGTGCTTTCTTCCGAGGCAGCCCCTTCGACCGACCGAGCACGATCACTAAGCCTTCTTCGATCAGCGATGTCAGCGTACGTCCCTCGAGCGCGGCTGCACGTTTGGCCTCCTTGTGGAGATCAGCGCGTAGGCGGACAGTGGTACGCATCGTCGCAACGTACCGACCAGACATAAATATGTCTAGTCGGATACCGCCGCGATATCGTTTCGATGCATAACGAACTCTTGAGTTGTTGTGGCCCGGCACTGGGCCTACGTGGTCTGGTGCGTCAACGGAGGTGCGTCCGATGCTGATCAAGATTCCCCGCGGCTGGGAACTGCCCGAGTCGGCGGCGACACCCGAGGCGGCGTATTGGAATCGCCGCACCCTCATGAAGGGCCTCGCCGCCGGTACGATCCTGGCGGCGGCCGGGCTACCGAGCACGCGCGCCCTCGCCGCCAAGGGGTCCGATGCGCCGGCCGACGATCCCTCGGCCAAGCTTTATCCGTTCAAGAAGAACGAAGCGTTCAGGCTCGATCGCGCGCTCACCGATCCCGAGGTCAACGCGACCTACAACAACTTCTACGAATTCGGGTCGCACAAGGAGATCTGGAAGGACGCGCAAAAGCTGCCGATCCGGCCGTGGATGGTCACGATCGACGGTCTGGTCGAGAAGAAAATCGAGATCGCGATCGACGACCTCCTCGCCAAGATGCCGCTCGAGGAGCGCCTCTACCGGCATCGCTGTGTCGAGGCGTGGGCGATGGCGATTCCGTGGAGCGGCTTCCCGCTGAAGGCGCTGGTCGAACTGGCGAAACCCGCGTCGGCGGCCAAGTTCGTGGTCATGGAAACGTTCATGAACCCCAAGGTTGCGCCGGGCCAGAAGCAGTTCTGGTACCCGTGGCCTTATGTCGACGGATTGACGATCGAGGAAGCGACCAACGACCTCGCCTTCATCGCCACCGGTGCCTATGGCCGGCCGATGGCGAAGCAGCACGGCTCGCCGCTCCGGCTGGCGGTGCCATGGAAGTACGGCTTCAAGCACGTCAAGTCGATCGTCCGCTTCAGCTTCGCCGACAAGCAGCCCAAGACGTTCTGGCAGACGATCCAGCCGCAGGAATACGGCTTCTGGGCCAACGTCAATCCGGACGTATCGCACCCGCGCTGGAGCCAGAAGACCGAGCGTTTGCTCGGCTCCGGCGATCGGGTTCCGACCCAGCTTTACAACGGCTATGGCGAGTTCGTGGCCGCGCTCTATGCCGGGCGCGAGAAGGAGCCGCTCTTCAAGTAGGCACGGCAAATCGGTCGGTGGGGCCAGCGAAAAAAAGGGGCGGAGAAATTCTCCGCCCCTTGGTCGTTCGAAAGGACCGCGCGCGGCTAGAAGTCCATGTCGTCCATGCCGCCGCCCATGCCGCCCATGCCGCCCATTCCGCCCATGCCGCCGCCACCGCCGGGCATCGGCGGGGCTTTCTTCTCGGGCTTCTCGGCGATCATGGCTTCGGTCGTCACCAGGAGTCCGGCGATCGAGGCCGCATCCTGGATAGCGATGCGGACGACCTTGGTCGGGTCGATGATGCCGCCCTTGACCATGTCCTTGTACTCGCCGGACTGGGCGTCGAAGCCCCAGTTGACGTCCTTCTGCTCCAGGAGCTTGCCGACGATCAACGAACCGTCCTCGCCCGCGTTCTCGGCGATCTGCCGGCACGGGGTCTGGATGGCACGACGGACAATGTCGATCCCGACGTCCTGATCGTGGTTGGCGCCCTTCAGGTCCTTGATCGCTTTGGTCGCGTAGAGCAGCGCGACGCCACCGCCGGCGACGACGCCTTCCTGGACCGCGGCGCGGGTCGCGTGCATTGCGTCCTCGACTCGGTCCTTGCGCTCCTTGACTTCGACTTCGGTCGCGCCGCCGACCTTGATCACCGCGACGCCGCCGGCGAGTTTGGCCAGGCGCTCTTGCAGCTTCTCGCGGTCGTAGTCCGAGGTGGTCTCCTCGATCTGCGCCCGGATCTGCGAGACCCGCGCCTGAATGTCGGCTTTCTTGCCGGCGCCGCCGACGATCGTGGAATTGTCCTTGTCGATCGAAACGCGCTTGGCACGCCCGAGCATGTCGATCTTGACGTTCTCGAGCTTGATGCCGAGGTCCTCGGAAATGACCTGGCCGGCCGTCAGGATGGCGATGTCTTCGAGCATGGCCTTGCGGCGATCGCCGAAGCCCGGCGCCTTGACCGCCGCGACCTTGAGGCCGCCGCGGAGTTTGTTGACGACCAGCGTCGCCAACGCCTCGCCCTCGACGTCTTCGGCGACGATCAGCAGCGGTTTGCCCGACTGCACTACCGCTTCCAGGAGCGGCAGCATCGCTTGCAGGCCGGAGAGCTTCTTTTCGAAGATCAGGATGTAGGGCTCTTCGAGCTCGACCGACATCTTGTCGGCGTTGGTGATGAAGTAGGGCGACAGATAGCCGCGATCGAACTGCATGCCCTCGACGACATCGAGCTCGGTCTCGAGCGACTTGGCTTCCTCGACCGTGATGACGCCCTCGTTGCCGACCTTTTCCATCGCCTTGGCGATCATCGCGCCGATCTCGACCTCGCCGTTCGCGGAGATGGTCCCGACCTGCGCGATCTCGTCGGAGCTCTTGACCTTTTTCGAGCGCTTCTTGACGTCCTCGACGACCACCTCGACGGCCATGTCGATGCCGCGCCGGATGTCCATCGGGTTCATTTCGGCCGCAACCGCCTTGGCGCCCTCGCGGACGATCGACTGGGCAAGCACGCTGGCGGTGGTGGTGCCGTCGCCGGCTTCCTCGCTGCAGCGCGACGCGATCTCGCGTAGGAGCCGGGCGCCCATGTTTTCGAACTTATCCTGCAGGTCGACTTCCTTGGCGACGGTGACGCCGTCTTTCGACACACGCGGTGCGCCGAACGATTTTTCGATCAGCACGTTGCGGCCCTTGGGCCCGAGCGTGACTTTGACGGCGTTGGCGCAAATATCGACGCCGCGCAGCATCCGCGCACGCGCGTCGCCGCCGTATTTGATGTCCTTGGCTGCCATGGTGCTTTCCTCCGTCAGGCCGCTTTGCGGGCCGATTTGCTGGCGCCTTCGACGACGCCCAGGATGTCGCTCTCGAGCACGAGGAGCAGATCCTCGCCCTCGATCTTCACTTCGGTGCCCGACCACTTGCCGAGCAGAATCCGGTCGCCGACCTTGACGTCCATCGGGATGATGTCGCCGGCATCGCTGCGCGCGCCGGGGCCGACCGCGAGGATCTCGCCCTGCACGGGCTTTTCGCGGGCGGTGTCGGGGATGATGATACCGCCGCTCGTACGCTCTTCTTCCTTGGCGCGCCGGACGACGACGTAGTTACGGAGGGGTTTCAACCTCATAGGGGACTCCCGCGTTGATGGGTGCGAACTGGGTGCATGTCTTAGCGTCTGGCACTCACTTGTCAAGAGTGCTAGCAGCGAAGTGCGCAAAGGGACGGGTTTAGGCGCCACGACGCATAGCTAAGCCGCTCGAACGTTGGTAGCTATGCCGAAAAAAATTGCCGGGCCTTGCGGCCCGGCAGTTAAAACAGGGAGGCTTCACGTCTGGGAGACGTAATCCGGCTTTCGCCGGAAGATCGGGCCGACTAAGCCCGATCAGGAGACGAACGCCGTAGGAATGGCGCCCGTTAATAAAACTTATACGTGACCCAGTTACCGCGTTCCAATCGATTCTAAACAACCCAGATATGCGGAATACGCATACCCCTTGCTCAAAACTCCCACTCGGCAACCTTACCGAGGACGAACTCGCGGAAGATCGCAATCCGCTTCGAGTTCCGAAGCTCTTCCGGATAGACGAAATAGGCGTCGTTCACCGGGCCCTCGACGTCGGGAAGGACGCGCGTGAGGCGGCCCTCCTTGAGGAGCGGCGTCGCCAAATAGTCGGGAAGCGAAGCGATCCCGGCGCCGCTTTCGACGGCCGTGAGCAATCCGTAGGTGCTGTTGACCTTCAGCACCGATTGGCGAATCCCGATCGGGCCGGCGTCGATGTGCAGCAGCCAGTTGATCTCCGGCACCGGCGCCGGAACGTTGGTGCCCCATACGATCAGGCGCTGGTTGCGGTCGAGGTCGGCCAAGCGCTGCGGGGCGCCGAACCGTTGCAGGTAGGCCGGCGATGCATAGAGATGGTGGTGAATGCGAAACAGCCGCCGCTGCACGAGGTCGGGCTGGGTCGAGGCCCGCATCCGAATGCCGACATCGGCCTCGCGCATCGAGAGATCGAGTTCGCGATCGTCGACCAAGACCGTGATGGTGATGTCGGGGTAGCGATCGAGGAACTCGCCTAGGCGCGGCGTCAGCCACAAAGACCCGAATCCGACCGTCGTCGTGATCCGAAGCTCGCCGGTCGGCTCGTCGCGCGACTCGCCGACTATCGCTTCGGCCATGGCGAGTTTGCCGGAGACGTCGTGCACCGTCTCGAACAGCGCCTCGCCTTGTTCGGTCAGGATCAGACCGCGGGCATGGCGATGGAACAGCGGGACCTTCAGGCTTTCTTCGAGCGCGCTGATCTGACGGCTGACCGCCGACTGCGACAGCGCCAATATCTCGCCGGCGCGGGTGAACGACCCCGCCTGCGCGACCGCGTGAAAGATGCGGAGCTTGTCCCAGTCCATGGCCGGAGGGACGGGACGCTACTCGGCGGCTTCGGCGTGGTCGACGGCGGCTTCGGCGAGAAACTTCGCCGCCTCGAGCGCGGCCATGCAGCCAGTGCCGGCCGCGGTCACCGCTTGCCGGAAAATCTTGTCCTGGACATCGCCGGCTGCGAATACGCCGGGCACGCTGGTCGCGGTCGAGCCGGGACGCGTCACGATGTAACCGTCCTTGTCGATGTCGAGCTGGCCGCTGAACAGTTTGGTCTCGGGCTCGTGGCCGATCGCGACGAACAGACCGTCGACCTCGAGCTCGCGCGGCGCGCCGCTCTGGACGTTACGGATGCGAACGCCCGTCACCGACTTGGGGTCGGCGCCGCCCAGCACCTCGTCGACGGCATGGTTCCAAATCACCTCGACCTTGGGATTGGCGAACAGCCGCTTCTGCATGATCTTCTCGGCACGGAACGAATCGCGCCGGTGGACCAGCGTGACCTTGGTCGCGTGATTGGTGAGGTAGAGCGCTTCCTCGACCGCCGTATTGCCGCCCCCCACCACCATCACTTCCTTGCCGCGAAAGAAGAACCCGTCGCAGGTCGCGCACGCCGAGACGCCGAAGCCCTTGAACGCCTCTTCGCTCGGCAGCCCGAGCCAGCGCGCCTTGGCGCCGGTCGAGACGATCAGCGCGTCGCCCACGTAGGTCGTACCCGAATCGCCCGTGCACACGAACGGGCGGCGGCTCAAATCGACCTTGACGATCAGATCGTCGACCAGTTCGGTACCGACGTGGCGGGCTTGCGCTTCCATCTGCTCCATCAGCCACGGGCCTTGGATGACGTCGGCGAACCCCGGGTAATTCTCGACATCGGTCGTGATGGTCATTTGCCCGCCGGGCTGCATGCCGCGTACCAGGATCGGGTTGAGCGCGGCGCGCGCGGTGTAGATCGCGGCCGTGAGCCCGGCCGGGCCGGAGCCGAGAATGAGGATCGGACGATGGTGACGCGCGGACATGGGGGTCGTTCCTCGGCGGCTGGCGACGGTCTCTTTCGTTATAGAGCGGCGGCGGGTCCAGGCAAAGGGTGCTCAATCGAGGCCGAGGCGGGCCCGAACGATCGCCGCGACGCGCGCGGTTTCATCGAGGCGCGTCGGGGTAAACGGTTGAATCGACCAGGTGAACGGGCGGGTGCAGCCGGCGTCGGCGAGCGCGGCGTGGAAGGCGCGGAACTTGGCGGCGCCGCCCGGGAGCGGGGCCACGTACACGGGCTTTCCCGTCGTGCACGCCTCCGAGGTCATCGAGACCGAATCGGCGGTGACCACGATCGCGTCGGCGAGCGCGAGGTAACCGAAATAGGGGTTGGGCGCGCTCCCGCCCCAGATCACGGCGGACTTGCGGGCGAGCGCCGCGCGGAGCACCGCGACGTTCGCGGCCCCGGTCCGGCGCGAAGCGGTGACGGCGAGGCCGGCTCCCGATGCCGTCAACATATCGAGGCCGCCGATCAGCACCGCCATCGCCGCCGCGGTCAGGCGATAGCTCCGGTTCGACCCGCCGATCAGCACCGCGAACAACGGCCGCGGTAGGTGGGCGAGAGCGGGCGCGAATTCGCGCGCCGCCTCGGCGAGGCGCGCCGGCGTGATCCGGGTAAGCGCGCCCAAGGTCGGGACGACGTTCGGGCCAGCCAGGCGATCGTGGTGCGGCGGCACGACGAGATCGAACAACGCCGGGTCGAGGCGCGGGTCCTGTACCTGCACGACGAACGTCTGCCCGCCCGACGCGCGCCGCAGCGCGACCGCGTAGGGCACGCTTTGGCGGCCGGATGCGATCACGAGGTCGGGCCATGGCGGATCGAGCCGGTCGGACGCCGTCGCCAGCGTGTGGCCGAACGGCGGCGCGGTCACCCGGGCGGCGAGCCCCGCCGGGAGGAGGCGCCACGGCGCCCGCACTGCCAGGCGTTTCGCGACGAACGGGATGCCGACCGCCTCGGCCAATCCGAGGCACTGGTTTTCGGTGCCGGCCTTGCCGTCGCTCAACACCCAGGCGCGGAGCGACTCGGGCGAACGCCGGGGCACGGTTCCCGGATCGCGCATCGCCGGGGTCGTCGTCGAGGGCGGGTAAAGGCTCATTGCGTGCGAAATATCATTACTCGTTTTCGCAATAATGTTATAAACTCGGTTAACGTAACCGTCCAAAAAAGTGTCGCCGCTTGAGGGGAGGGCCTGCCTTTGGCCAGGGTCAAACTCGATTCCATCGACCGCAAAATCCTACGCGACCTGCAAGCGAATGGTCGCATCACCAACGTCGAGCTGGCACACCGGGTCGGCATTTCGGCGCCGCCTTGCCTGCGCCGGGTGCGCGCCCTCGAAGAAGCCGGCTACATCCGCGGCTACCACGCCGACTTGAACGCCGGAAAGCTCGGCTTCGGCGTCACCGTTCTCGCCCAAGTCGGCTTGAGCAGCCAAGCCGAGGCCGACCTCACCGCGTTCGAGGACCTGGTGCGATCGTGGCCGATGGTGCGCGAGTGCTACATGCTGGCCGGCGAGACTGACTTTTATCTCAAGCTGGTTTCGCCCGACTGGGATGCCTACCAGGCCTTCCTCACCACCAAGCTCACCGCCGCGCCCAATGTTGCGCACGTCAAGAGCGCGCTCGTCATTCGCGCCTCGAAGCTCGAGCCGGGCGTTCCGATCGAAGTCCTGCCCGACGGCCGCTGAGCGCGGGGCCGGGGCGCTACTTATAGGAAACCGCGCGGATTTCGTAGTACTTCTCGCCTTTCGGCGTGCGCACTTCGACCGAATCGCCCTTGATCTTGCCGATCAGCGCGCGCGCGAGCGGCGATGAGATCGCGAGCTTGCCGGCTTTGATGTCGCCTTCGGTCTGGCCGACGATTTGATAGGTCGCTTTCTCGCCGCTTTCCTCGTCGACCAGTTCGACGGTGGCGCCGAACATGATTCCGCTGCCGGAAAGTTTGCTGGTGTCGATGATCTCGGCCCGCGATACCAGAGTCTCGAGCTCCATGACGCGCGACTCGATGAAGCTCTGGCGCTCCTTGGCGGCGTGATACTCGGCGTTCTCCGACAGGTCGCCGTGGCCGCGCGCCTCGGCGATCGCCTTGATCACCGCCGGCCGCTCGACCGACTTCAAGCGCTTGAGTTCCTCGACGAGGCGCTGATAACCCTCGGCGGTCATCGGTTCTTTGTTCATGGAGAACCCAGAAACGAAATCCTTGCCCCTACCGGGCGTTAGGTGCGCGCCGCCGTCTCCGTGGGTCGGCGATGCGACGCCGCATTAACATAAGATTGTAGCGGCGCAACCTCAAGCTTACCGGCGCTCAACGCTTCGATCGCCGTTACCGCGGCGGTGGCGCCGGCGAGCGTCGTGTAGTAGGGGATCCGGAGCGTCAAGGCCGAGCGCCGGATCGGATAGCTATCGGCGATCGCCGCCGCTCCTTCGGTCGTATTGATGATCAGCTGAATCTCGCCGTTCTTGATCGAATCGACGATGTGCGGCCGGCCCTCGGCGACCTTGTTGACCACGACCGACTTCAGGCCGCGCGCGCCGAGGTACGACGCGGTGCCGCGGGTCGCGACGATTTCGAACCCCATCTCGATCAGCTTGGCGACCGGGCCGACCAGCCCGGGCTTGTCGCCGTCGCGCACCGAAATAAAGACGGTGCCGCGCTTGGGCAGCACGGTGCCGCCGGCGAGCTGCGACTTCAGGAAGGCGTGTGCGAAGTCGCGATCGAGGCCCATCACCTCGCCGGTCGATTTCATCTCGGGTCCGAGCAGAACATCGACGCCGGGGAAGCGGACGAACGGGAACACCGACTCCTTGACCGCGACATGCTGGAAGGTGCCGTGGGCGAGCGCGAAGCTCGCCAGTTTTTCGCCCGCCATCAGGCGGGCGGCGATCTTGGCGATCGGTACGCCGATCGCCTTGGCGACGAACGGCACCGTGCGGCTGGCGCGCGGATTGACTTCGAGGATGTAGACCTCGCCGCCCTGGATCGCGAACTGGACGTTCATCAGGCCGACGACGTTGAGCGCGACCGCCAACGCCTCGGTTTCGCGGCCGAGCTCGGCGATCTGGGCCGGCGTCAGCGAATGCGGCGGGATCGAACAGGCGGCGTCGCCCGAATGGATACCGGCTTCTTCGATATGCTCGAGCACGCCGGCGACGAATACCCCGTTGCCGTCGGCGAGCGCGTCGACATCGATCTCGATCGCGTTCGAGAGGTAGCGGTCGATCAGCACCGGGCTGTCCTTGGTCACCTTGACGGCGGCGCCGATGTAGCGGGCGAGGCCGGCGGCGTCGTGGACGATCTCCATGGCCCTGCCGCCGAGCACGTAGGACGGCCGGATCACCACCGGGTATCCGATCGTCTCGGCCACGGTCAGCGCTTCTTTTTCCGCGTAGGCGATGCCGTTGGTGGGCTGGCGCAGCCCGAGCTGGGTCAGGAGCTCCTGGAACCGCTTGCGGTCCTCGGCGATGTCGATGGCATCGGGCGAGGTGCCGAGGATCGGTACGCCGGCCGCCTCGAGTCCGGCCGCGAGCTTGAGCGGCGTCTGGCCGCCGAACTGGACGATGACGCCGACCACGCGCCCGCTGCGCCGTTCGATGCGGACGATGTCGAGCACGTTCTCGAGCGTCAGCGGCTCGAAATAAAGCCGGTCGGACGTGTCGTAATCGGTCGAGACCGTTTCCGGGTTGCAGTTGACCATGATGGTCTCGAACCCGGCCTCTTTCAGCGCATAGGCGGCGTGGACGCAGCAATAGTCGAATTCGATGCCCTGACCGATGCGGTTGGGTCCGCTGCCGAGGATGATGACCTTGTCGCGGGCGCTGGGCGCGGCCTCGCACTCGGGCGCGCTGACCCCGTCGCCCTCGTAAGTCGAATACATGTATGGGGTGCGCGATTCGAACTCGGCGGCGCAGGTATCGACCCGTTTGAAGACGCTGTGAACGCCGAGCCCAGCGCGGCGTTGGGCGAGCGCTTCCTCGTCGAGCCCGGCGAGCTGGCCGAGCCGGGCATCGGAGAACCCCATCGCCTTGAGATCGAGCATCGCCTTGGCGCCGGTCGGCAGGCCACGGGCCCGAATCTCGTCCTCGGTCGCGACTAGCGCCGCGATCTGGCGGAGGAACCAGGGGTCGTAGTGACAGGCGGCGTGGATCTCCTCGACCGACAGCCCGATCCGGAACGCTTGCGCGATCGCGAGCAGCCGGTCCGGGGTCGGCAGCGTCAGCGCCGCCCGCGCCTTGTTGCGGCGGTCGGCGGGATCGGTCGCGGCGTCGAGCCCGGGGAGCGCGATCTCGTCGAGTCCGGTCAAACCGGTCTCCATCGAGCGCAGTCCCTTCTGCAGCGACTCGGCGAAGGTGCGGCCGATCGCCATGACCTCGCCCACCGACTTCATCGAGGTCGTTAGCAGGGCCTCGGCGCCGGGAAACTTCTCGAACGTGAAGCGCGGGATCTTGGTGACGACGTAGTCGATGGTCGGCTCGAACGCCGCCGGGGTGACGCCGGTGATGTCGTTCATGAGCTCGTCCATCGTGTAGCCGACCGCAAGCCGCGCCGCGACCTTGGCGATCGGAAAGCCGGTCGCTTTCGACGCCAGCGCCGAGGAGCGCGATACCCGCGGGTTCATCTCGATCACGATCAGGCGGCCGGTCTTGGGCTCGACCGCGAACTGGACGTTGGCGCCGCCGGTGGTGACGCCGATCTTGCGCATCACCGCGAAGCTCGCGTCGCGCATGATCTGGTACTCTTTGTCGGTCAGCGTCAGCGCCGGCGCGACCGTGACCGAGTCGCCGGTGTGAATACCCATCGGGTCGACGTTCTCGATCGAGCAGACGATGATGCAGTTGTCGACGCGGTCGCGCACCACCTCCATCTCGTACTCTTTCCAGCCGAGCAGCGACTCCTCGACCAGCACTTCGCCGATCGGCGAGGCATCGATGCCGCCGGTGACGATGTGGTCGAACTCCTCGCGGTTGTAGGCGACGCCGCCGCCCGAGCCGCCGAGCGTGAACGAGGGGCGGATGATGGCGGGCAGCCCGGTCAGCTCGAGCAATGCGCGCGCTTCTTTGAGGTTGCGGGCGATACCGGCGCGCGGCACCTCGAGCCCGATCTCGGTCATGGCGCGGCGGAACAGCTCGCGATCCTCGGCCATCTTGATGGTGCGGACGTCGGCGCCGATCAGCTCGACGCCGAGGCGTTCGAGCACCCCGTCCTCGGCGAGCTTGGCGGCGGTGTTGAGCGCGGTCTGGCCGCCCATGGTCGAGAGCAGCGCGTCCGGGCGCTCGCGCTCGATGATCCGGGTCACGAACTCGGGCGTGATCGGTTCGATGTAGGTGGCGTCGGCGAGATCGGGATCGGTCATGATCGTCGCCGGATTCGAGTTGACCAGCACGATCCGGTAGCCCTCGGCCTTGAGCGCTTGGCACGCCTGGGTGCCCGAATAATCGAACTCGCAGGCCTGGCCGATCACGATCGGCCCGGCGCCGATGATCAGGATCGATTGGATGTCGGCCCGGCGCGGCATCAGGCGACCCGCTCAGGCTCGGACTCGAAATGCCGGACGGATTGGACGGGTGTTCCGAGCATGACCAAGCTTCTCGACAAAGCCTTCAAGGAAGATGCCGTCGTCTGGTTCTGGATCGGCGCCCACGCCGAGTACGAACGTAGTATTCGCCGTTTTTCGTAGCCGGTATCGCGGCATCGCTACGCCTTTTTCTTGTGCGTCGCGATCATCGCCGCGAACGCCGCGAAGTGACCCTCGGCGTCGTGCGGGCCGGGCGAAGCCTCGGGGTGGTACTGAACCCCGAACACCGGCCGGCCCTCGACCGCCACGCCTTCGAGCGAGCCATCGAAGAGCGAGAGGTGGGTGGCGCGAACGCCGGCCGGCAGCGTCGCCGGATCGACCATGAAGCCGTGGTTCTGGCTGGTGATCGCGACCTTGCCGGTCGCGAGGTCCTTGACCGGATGGTTGGCGCCGCGGTGGCCGCGGAACATCTTGGCGGTCTTGGCGCCGAGCGCGAGCGCCAGCATCTGGAAGCCCAAGCAAATCCCGAACAGCGGTACGCCGGCCGCGATCACGCCCTGGATCATCGGCACGGCGTAGCGGCCGGTCGCAGCTGGATCGCCGGGGCCGTTCGAGAGAAAGACGCCGTCGGGCTTGTGGCGGAGGATATCGGCGGCGCTCGCCTGCGCCGGCACCACGGTGACGGCGGCGCCGGCGGCGGCGAGCGAGCGGAGGATGTTGCGCTTGGCGCCGAAATCGACGGCGACCACGCGATGGGTCGGGCCGGTCTGGCGGCCGTAGCCGTGCCCGCGCTGCCACGGGGTTTCGTCCCATGCGTAGGTTTGGGTGCAGGCGACGTCGAGCGCCAAGTCCATGCCTTCGAGCCCCGGCCACGCCCGCGCTTGCGCGAGGAGGTCATCGAGCGAAATTGCCTGCCTGGCGGCCGCGTGGTGGACGACGCCGGTTTGCGGCCCGCGGTCGCGGATCAAGCGCGTGAGCCGCCGGCAATCGACGCCGGCGATTCCAGGCAACCCGTTACGTGCAAGCCAGCGATCGAGCGGGTCGAGGGCGCGGAAGTTCGAGGGATCGGTCGGCCGCGCCCGCAGTACGAGGCCGCGCGCGGCCGGGGTCGCGGTTTCGATGTCCTCGCCGTTGGTGCCGACGTTCCCAATGTGAGGGAAGGTGAAGGCGATGATCTGGCCGGCATAGGACGGGTCGGTCAGGATTTCCTGATAACCGGTCATCGACGTGTTGAAGCACACCTCGCCGACCGCGGTGCCGGTCGCGCCGACGCCGCTGCCCCAAAACGCCGTCCCGTCGGCCAGAACTAATACCGCCGTCGCTTGGCCTTGCGGCGCGGCGGCGGCGACGTATTTCGCGTCGGGCAACGGGCTGGGTCCTTGGATCGGGCGGCGCGCCGAGGGGCTCGCGCGTCGGCGCGGAAAATAGGCAGTTCGAGCGCTCGCGTCAAGCCCAGCGTTAGGCTGTTTCTATAATAAAATCAATTAGTTATCTACAGCATCCCGAATTGCCTCCGAGGGCGCGCGGGGTGTAGGATGCGCCCTTTCCCAGAGAGCGGGGCCCGGATGCTGCGCCAAAAGCTGAACGAAGCCCTCAAGGCCGCGATGAGGGCCAAGGACGAACGCCGCGTCTCGACGACGCGGCTGATCCTCGCCGCGCTCAAGGACCGCGACATCGCTGCGCGCGGCGACGGCCGCCCCGACGGCATCACCGACGACGAGATTCTGGTGCTGCTGCAAATGATGGTGAGGCAGCGCCGCGAATCGATCGAACTCTACGAGAAAGGCGGCCGCTCCGAGCTCGCCGATCAGGAACGTGAGGAGATCGCGATCATCGAGGAATACCTGCCGCGCCAGCTCTCGGAGAACGAAGTGGCCGACGCCGCCAAGCAACTGGTGGCCGAAGTTGGCGCCAAGGGGATCAAGGACATGGGCAAGGTCATGGCCCAGCTCAAGGCCCGCTATGCCGGGCAACTCGACCTCGCCAAGGCCTCGGCCATCGTCAAGAACATCCTGGGGGCGGCGGCGTGAGCGGGCGATAGCGGCTTCGGACCATCGCCGGTCATGCTTCCGCCCGACTTTCTCGACGAAATCCGCGCCCGCATCGCGCTTTCCGAGATCGTCGGACGGCGGGTCAAGCTCACCCGCGCCGGGCGCGAACACAAAGGTCTCTGCCCGTTCCACAACGAGAAGACCCCATCGTTCACGGTGAGCGACGACAAAGGCTTCTTCCACTGTTTCGGCTGCGGCGCCCACGGCTCGATCTTCGATTTCGTGGCGAAGACCGAGAACGTCCCCTTCATCGAGGCGGTCGAAAAGCTGGCCGGCCAGGCCGGGCTCAAGATGCCGGCCCGTACGCCCGGCGAGGCCGAGCGGGCGGCCAAGGTCGAGGGGCTGGTCGGGGTGCTCGAACTCGCCGCGCGCTGGTTCGAGGCCCAGCTTGCCGGCAATGCCGGCCAGCTCGCCCGCGACTACCTGAAAAAACGCGGCGTTTCGGCCGAAGCGGTCAGGCGGTTTCAGCTCGGCTTCGCCCCCGATCATCGCACCGCGCTCAAAGAGGCCTTGATCGCGCGCAAACTGAGCGAGGCCCAGCTCCTCGAAGCGGGCCTCCTCGTCAAGCCCGAGGATGGCGGCGCCACCTTCGACCGCTTTCGCCTGCGCCTGATGTTTCCGATCGCCGACCGCCGCGGGCGGGTGATCGGCTTCGGCGGGCGCACGCTCGGCGACCACAAGGCCAAGTACATCAATTCGCCCGAGACCCCGATCTTCCACAAGGGCAAGAACCTCTACTGCGCGGCGCTGGCCCGAGAGGCGATCCGGGAGGCCGGCACGGTGATCGTCGTCGAGGGCTACATGGACGTGATCGGGGTCGCGTCCGCCGGCATCCCGAACGTGGTCGCGCCGCTCGGCACCGCGCTCACCGAGGATCAGATGCGCGAACTCTGGCGCCTCACGCCCGAGCCGATCGTCTGCCTCGATGGCGACGCCGCCGGCCAGCGCGCCGCGTATGCGGCGGCCGAACGAGCGCTGCCGCTGCTCCAGCCCGGACACTCGCTCCGCTTCGCGTTCCTGCCCGAGGGCGAGGACCCGGACAGCCACGTCCAGCATGCCGGCCGCGACGGCTTCCGCGCCGTGCTCGACGCGGCCAAGCCGCTTTCGGCGGTGCTGTGGGAAGCGCGGATCAAAGGGCGGCGGTTCGAGGAACCCGAGGCGCGCGCGGCGCTCGACCGCGATCTCAAGCAGATGGTCGCCCGGATCGCGGATCCGACCGTCCGCACCTACTACGACACCGCCATGCGCGAGCGGCTGTGGCAGGCCTTCGGTGTCGGGGCGGCCGTGCGTTCGAGCCGCGGCCCCGGGCGCGACCCGCCGCCCAACCGCGGCCCCGGATTCCGCGCCGGCGGCCCCGGGCTTCGCGTCGGCCCGCCGCCCCCCTTGAGCCCCACTTTTCGCCGCGAACGCCTGCTCGTGGTGACGGTCGTTAACCATCCGGCCCTGATCGAGCGTATCGCCGAGGAATTCGCCGCTTTACCGCTCAAGGACAACGACCTTGACGCGCTTCGTGCCGCCATCCTAGATATCGCCGGCTCGGGGGCGAGGGTGCAGGGGCTTGATTCGGCGGGTCTCCGTGAACACCTTACGAACAAGGGTTTTACACGCGCCCTGGAGCGGTTGAGTTCCGGGCCGGGAGCGCTGATCGACCGCTTTGCGCGGCCCGAAGCGCCCCTCGAGGCGGCGGAAATCGGCTGGCGTCATACTTTTCATCTCCACCGGCGGGCGGTGACGCTGCCGACGGAGGTCGAGGCGGCGGCGCGTGCCTATGCCGACAATCCGAGCGGTGAGACCAAGGCGCGGCTCGACGCGCTGAAAGAGGAAATGAAGGCTGCCGTCGATGAAGGAGCCGCGAACGACCTCGCGGCGGCGTCAGGACGCGATGTCACGATCTAACGTAAAGAAAGGCGATCGCCGGGCGGAAGCTGAACGCTTGCGCCCCCAGGCAAAGGTCGCCGGTAACGGCAATGGAGCGATACCGATGGCGACAAAGCCCGCGCTGAAAGTTGCGCCGAAAACGGCGCCCAAGGCCATGCCGGCGACGGCCAAGGCGACCGCGGGGACCCCCAAGGCGGCGGCCAAGCCGGCGGCGCTCGATGCCGCGCACAAGAAGGCGGTCGCGCCGGGCAAGGGCGGAGCCAAGGGCGGACAAAAAACGGCCAAGACCGGAGGCGAGGAGGGCGAGGAGGGTCGCGACGAGCAGTCCGATCAGCCGCTGATCGATTCCTCGCAGGCGACGGTCAAGAAGATGCTGGCCCGCGCCAAAGAGCGCGGTTACATCACCTACGACGAACTCAACAAGGTCCTGCCGCCCGACCACGTATCCTCCGAGCAGATCGAGGACACCATGGCGATGCTCTCCGAAATGGGCATCAACGTGGTCGACGCCGAGGAGACCGAGGAAGGCGCCCAGCAGCAGGAAGAGGAGCCGGCTGAAGCCGAGCCGACCGCGCTGGTGCCGGTGCAGCCCGAAACCACCTCGGTCGAGCGGACCGACGATCCGGTCCGCATGTACCTGCGCGAGATGGGGTCGATCGAGCTGCTGTCGCGCCAGGGCGAAATCGAGATCGCCAAGCGGATCGAATCGGGCCGCGAGACGATGATCGGCGGGCTGTGCGAAAGCCCGCTCACCATGCAGGCGATCGTCAAGTGGCGGGACGATCTCGCCGACAGCCGCATCCTGCTCCGCGACATCATCGACCTCGACGCCACCTATGGCGGCGGGCCCGAGGTCCGCGCCGCGGTGCCGCCGACGCCGCCGCCGGTTCCGATCAAGCCCGAGGACCGCGCCAAGGAAGAGGAGAGGCGGCGCGAGGCCGAGAAGGCGCGGCTCAAGGGCGGCAACGGCAGCCGCCCGCCTGGAGGCGACGAGGGCGGGGTGCCGCAGGGCGCGGCCGAACCGGGCGAGTTCGACGAGGACGACGACGATGAGGCCAATCTTTCGCTCGCGGCGATGGAAGAGGCGCTGAAGCCGCAGACGATCAAGGCATTCACCGACATCACCTCGAGCTACAAGCGCCTCAAGAAGATTCAAGAAGCCAAGGTCGAGGCCGCGCTCAAGGGCGAGGTGCTGACCGGTCCGCAGCTCAAGCGCTACGAGAAGTTGAAAGGCGAGAGCGCCAAGCAGATGGGCGAAATCCGCTTGAACAATGGCCGCATCGAAGCGCTGATGGACCAGCTCTACGGCCTCAACAAGCGCCTGCGCGGGCTCGAAGGCCGGCTGCTGCGCCTGGGCGAAAGCTACAAGGTGAGCCGCGAGAGCTTCCTCAAGAACTATTTCGGCTCCGAGCTCGACCCCAAGTGGCTCGTGCGCGTCCGCCGCCTCAAGGACAAGGGCTGGGAAGAGTTCACCACCGGCGGCCAGGCCCAGATCAAGCAGCTCCGCGGCGAAATCGCGGAAGTTTCCAACATCACCTCGCTCGACATCGGCGAGTTCCGCCGCATCGTCGAGACCGTGCAGCGCGGCGAGCGCGCCGCCGCCCAAGCCAAGAAGGAGATGGTCGAGGCCAACCTCCGCCTCGTCATCTCGATCGCCAAGAAATACACCAACCGCGGCCTCCAGTTCCTCGACCTGATCCAGGAAGGCAACATCGGCCTGATGAAGGCGGTCGATAAGTTCGAGTACCGCCGCGGCTACAAGTTCTCGACCTACGCGACGTGGTGGATCCGCCAGGCGATCACCCGCTCGATCGCCGACCAGGCGCGCACCATCCGCATCCCGGTCCACATGATCGAGACCATCAACAAGCTGGTGCGGACCTCGCGCCAGATGCTCCATGAGATCGGCCGCGAGCCGACGCCGGAGGAGTTGGCCGAGAAGGTCGGCATGCCCCTGGAGAAGGTGCGGAAAGTGCTGAAGATCGCCAAGGAGCCGATCAGCCTGGAGACCCCGATCGGCGACGAGGAAGACTCGCATTTGGGCGACTTCATCGAGGACAAGAACGCGGTGCTGCCGATCGACGCCGCGATCCAGTCGAACTTGCGGGAGACCACGACACGCGTCTTGGCCACGCTGACGCCGCGCGAGGAGCGCGTCTTGCGCATGCGCTTCGGCATCGGCATGAACACCGACCACACGCTCGAAGAGGTCGGCCAGCAATTCTCGGTGACGCGCGAACGTATCCGTCAGATTGAAGCCAAGGCCTTGCGCAAGCTCAAGCACCCGAGCCGGAGCCGCAAGCTCCGGAGCTTCTTGGATACGTAAGGCCCCCTACCAGCCCCCTGCGGCGCAGGGGGCGGGCGGCGAGCGCGACGGCGCACCGACGCCGGACGAAAACGGGTCCCGCCGGCGCCTCAAGCGCCGTCTTAAAGCGCGCGATAGAGTGCGAGCGGTGCCTGTCGCCGACGGGTTTCGACGAGCGATCCTCGATGTCTGCTGACGCGTTGGATGGCCGGGACTGCGTCCGGCCACGACGGCAGTGGCTGCGCCGCTGACCCCCACCCGCTCGCTTCGTTCGCCGCCCTCCCCCCGCTCCGCTCCGCGGGGGAGGGAGTATCGATGGTGTGCCCCAGACCCCAAGCTGCGAGATGTGTGCACACGATAGCGTGCGGGCAGGGGGAGGGTAGGGAGGGGGTTCCTACGCGCTGACGATGACGCGGATCGGCGTCGGCTTGTAGGCGTTGCAGGGGTTGTTGACCTGCGGGCAGTTCGAAATCACGGCGATGACGTCCATCTCGGCCTTGAGGTCGACATAGTCGCCGGGCTTCGAGATCGCCGGGATGATCCCCATTTCGCCGTCCCGCCCGACCGGCAGGATCATGAAGAAGTTGAGGTTGGCGACCATGTCGCGCGGGCCCATGCCCCACTTCGCGAGCTCGTGCAGGAAGTTGGCGCGGCAGCTGTGGTCGTCAGGCTTGCCGTAGCGGAGCCGGTTGATGCCGGGCGAGCAGCAGCCGGCGATGGTGTCGTGGCGGCCGACCGTATCGGCGGTCACCGTGAACATCGGGTTGCAGTTGATCGAATAGATCGTCGCGCCTTTTCGGATGAAGAGGTTGCCGTTGATCTTCATTGTATCGGCGGCGGCGTAGCGGTCTTCGTGGTCGCGCGCGTTGTAGCAGAGGAAGTCGACCGCCTGGGTGCCTTCGAGGTCGATCATCCTGAGCGTCTGGCCCTGCTTGATCTCGCGGCTCCAGCTGCCGCGCGCGGGTACGACCTCGTCATGCACGACCCTGCCGTTGATCTGTTCGAAGGCGGCGCCCATGGGTCCTCCTTGGCCGTTCACCGGAAGAGCTGCACCATTATCACGACCAAACCGATCATCCCGATTTGCCAGATCGCCGTCCGCAGCCGCGGAACACCGCTCGCATACGCCGGCACGTAAAGGACGCGCGACCAGAAATAGACCTGCGCGCCGACCGCGGTCCACACGTTGGCTTTGCCCGCGACGTGAGCGATGACGACCAGCGCCACGAAGAGCGGGAACGTCTCCATGAGGTTGCGGAAGGCGCGATCGAGCCGCCCGGCGAGCCCGGTCAATTCGATCGGATGATCGCGCGGGCCGACCGACCAGGCGCGGCCGGTGACGCGCTTGGCGAAGCCGCTGGCGAGGCCCAGTTGGACGAGCGCCAGCACGACCGCCGCGGCCGCGGTCCAGAGGTCGACGGTCATCGTCGTGAGCCGCGTCGAAGGCCGCGGGTGCGGTGCGGCGCGTCCTACCGCGTCGCGCGGCGGATGGCGCAGATCTTGTTGCCGTCGGGGTCGCGGGCGTAGGCGGCGTAGTTCTTGGCGCCAGCCGGGCGGGGGCCGGGCTTTCCGTCATCGGTCCCGCCGTTGGCGAGGGCGGCGGCGTGGAACGCGTCGACCGCCCGATTCGATTTCGCCGCGAGCGCGATCATGGTGCCGTTGCCGAACGTCGCCCGCTTCTTGTTGAAGGGCTTGGTGACATAGAACTTGGCCTGCTTCGGCGCCTTTTTCGGTGCGTAGCCGATGTAGCGCTCGGTGCCGCCGGCGCGGGTGAGCCCGAGCGGCGCGAGCGCGGCGTCATAGAACTTGGCCGCGCGCTTCAGGTTGTTGGTACCGACCAGGATGTAGGCAAGCATGATGCGTTCTCCTCTAAACCAAATTGGCCGAGTGGTCCGGGGTATCGCTATTCGGCGGCGCGGTAGCGCTCGGACGGCATCCGTGCCGCATCCGGCATCGCGCCGGTCACCGCATCCCACACCATCTTGTCGAAGTGATGGGTGGTGTGCTCGCTCCGGTAGGTGTGGGCCTTGTCGACCATGAGCCGCCCCTGCCGATAGCCGCGCGCGTGCACGCCCAACTGCTGCAGCGCCATGGCACGGGTATCCTGCGGCCAGATCACGTCGCGCGCCGCGTCCATGGTGCGGACGTTCTCAGGCTTCGGCGGCGACGACAGATAGAAGTGGTCGATGTTGACGATCGTGGTCTCGAGCCCGGTCGGCATGACGTGGGCGAACGCGAAGTTGGGCTCGCCGCGCCGCGCCATGAACATGTTGTTGGGCCAGAGGTAGAGGACGTACGAGACCGGGAGGTCGCCCGATTCGGCGCGGAAGCCGAACAGGTGATCCTCCTTGGCGATGCCGGCCCGGGGCGGCGTGAAGTGGATCGAATAGATCCCTTCCGACCACTGCTGGCGCTTGTCGTAGTCGGCCGCCTTGACCGCCTCGGGGTGGATCACCGGGCAGTGGTAGCACTCGAGCCCGTCGAACACGAACTTCCAATTGCTGGCGATCGGGATCGGATCGCGGCGTGCGAACTTGAGCTCATCGAACCGTGGAATGTGCTCGCGGACGTACCGCTCGAACGCGCCGGCCTGTGACGCGAGCGAGGGCGCCTTGGGGTCGAGGTTCACGAACACCATGTGGAGGAAGGTCTCGACCTGAACCGGCGTCAGCGAAAAATCTTCGTGCCGAAAGCCGCGGACGTTCTCGGCGTTGCCGGCGGCCTTGAGCGCGCCGTGGGTGTCGTAGGACCAGGCGTGGAACGGGCAGGTGATGATCGTCTTCTCGCCTTTGCCTTCCAGGAGCGTGTGGCCGCGGTGCATGCAGACGTTGTGGAAGGCGAGAAGCGCGCCGTCCTTGGCGCGGATCACGAACACTTTCTGGTCGAGAATCTCGGCCGTGATGTAAGCGCCGGGCTCCTTGAGGTCGGCCTGGTAGCCCGCGAACTGCCAGGACTTATAGAAGATCGCTTCGCGCTCGGCGGCGAAAATCGCGGGGTCGTAGTACCAGAAGCCGGGAAGCGTCGCCGACCGGTAGGGATCGGCCGAGAATTGCGGAGCGAACGGCGTGGTCGGGTCGAACAGCGGCATCGGGGCCTCTCAACGGCTAACGACGGGCGGTTATTCTAAGCCGAAACGCGGCCGAGGGTGCTATTCGCTTCCGTGCGCGAAGGACGCGCGATCGATGCTCGCGATCTCGCGCACGAGCTTGGCGAGGATCGCGGCGGCGAAGCTCTCGAAATCGCTGGCCGGGATCGCGAATGCGCCGGGGCCGCCGATGACGTTGGTCTCGTAATAGCGGTCGAGGAACGGGTCGTCGGTCAAGATCGGGAGGCCGTTCACGGTGAAGCCGCGGGCGATGACCTGGTCGCGCGCGAGCGCGGCCGGCACGCCGCGATTGGTGGCGCCGTCGCCTGAGACGTCGATCACGCGTCGCACGGCGGTAAAGGGCCGCGCTTCGATCGCGGCGGCGCCGTAGAGGATCGCGGCTCCGACCGCGGTGCCGCCGGAGAAGAGCGCGCGCGGGCGGCGTTCGAGCTCGGCGGCGAAGGCGTGCGCGCCGGCCTCATCGCCGAGCACGGTCCAGCCGATCACCATGGTCTGGAGTGTCGGTCCGGTCCATTCGGCATAGGCAACCGCGATCTTGCCGAGGGCGCCGCTCCGGATCGCGTTGACGACGCGCGGGTTTCGGAACGCGCGGGCGTAGCCCAGGCGCTGCAGCGCGAACTCGCGTTCATCGACGCTGCCCGAGGCGTCGACCATCAGGATCAGCTGGAGGTCGACTTCGGATTCCCCGGCGGCGCGGGCCGGCGTCGCAAGCGCTGCGACGAGGACGACCAACGCGCACGCGAGCCGGACGAGGAGCAAGAACCTTGGCGCCATGGTGTTGGGGTTGCGACGGAGGGCGGCGGTCAGCCCGCGCCGAGCGCTTGTCGGACGGCGCGTTCCCTGTATTTTCGCGCGTCGGGGCCCGCTGCTCAACCGGTTGGAGGCGGTCGCCGCCGTCAGGAATCCGCCATGAAACCGCCAATCATCTGCCCCGCGATCACCGGCGGTGCGCCGCCCAAATCGAAAAGGGCTCGGCGCCCAACTCGGCCAGCGCCTCGAGCTTGGGCCCGCCGCGCGAGAGCGCGCGCAGGTGATGGCCGGCCTCGAGCAACCGGCGCGCCGATATTTTGCCAGTGGCGCCCACGACCGCGATTTTCAGGGTGTTTTCCTCAACCGCATCGACCGCCGCAGCGAACGCCGGCGCCGGCCGCGGATGACCTCAAGCGATCCCGGCATCGACCACGAGAACAAGCAGGCGCAAGAGGTTGACCGCGCGACCGGCGCTTGTCGCGGGACGCGATCCCTGTATCCTCGCGCCCCGGGGCCCGTAGCTCAACTGGTTAGAGCCGGCCGCTCATAACGGTCTGGTTGGAGGTTCGAGTCCTCCCGGGCCCACCACGCAGTCCGCGTATTTGGCGCGTCCAGAGAATGAGGAGGGAAAAGCCCGTAATTGGCGCGCGATTTGGACACTTTCGGCCAACGGAGACTGGCGCCGATTGCGGTTAGAGCCGGGAAAAACCGAAAAGTCTCCAAACGCGGATTCGACCTCCAGGACGTAGGTTCGAGTGTTCCCCGTCAGCACCCCTGAGACAGATTGATGTGTTTGGCTAGCGGAGGATTTTCGGCTCATCGTCACCGTTGAAGGGGATGAGGATGAGACCGATGAAACAGACGCCGCCGA
>Ga0194132_10001097_pt1 | contig 55031 bp, 54 predicted proteins | sample TA2KigOf80mmetaG_FD_148612 | JGI IMG/M metagenome (GOLD analysis project Ga0194132, IMG submission 148612) | Freshwater microbial communities from Lake Tanganyika, Tanzania - TA2015054 Kigoma Offshore 80m | ecosystem: Environmental > Aquatic > Freshwater > Lake | place: Tanzania: Lake... | reverse complement strand
GGCAAGAAAGTATGGCGTAAAATCAGGAATGCCCATAGTATTTGCTAAAAAAAGGCTAGAGGCAATAAAAGACGCAGTGTTTTTGCCTGCAGATTTTGATTTCTATTCAGAGATTTCTGCAAAGGCTATGGAGATTATCAAAGGCTTTGCCGATGTTTTTGAGTATGTAGGAAAAGATGAGGCATACCTTGATGTGACAAGGCGAACAAACGGTGATTTTGCTGTTGCAAGCCATGTTACACAACAGATAAAAAATTCCATACGAGAAAAGGTAAGACTAAGCTGTTCTATAGGAGTGTCACCAAACAAGCTTGTCTCAAAGATTGCATCAAGCTACAAAAAACCTGATGGGTTGACAGTTGTTACACCTGACAGCGTAGAGAAATTCCTAGATCCGTTAAAAATTAGAGAAATACCTGGCATTGGCAAAAAAACTGAAGAAAGGTTTGGCGAGGAAAAATTTGAGACCATTTCACAGCTAAAAAAACTAGACGTTTTTACCTTAAACCAGATGTTTGGAAGAAAGATCGGGACCTACATTTACAATGCCGCAAGAGGAATTGATGATGAGCCTGTAACAGAAAGACAGCCAACTATACAGTATAGCAAGATAGTGACCCTGACTCAGGACTCCAATGATTATGATTTTCTTCTAAAAAGTCTAACTGAGCTTTGCAAGGAGCTTCATTCCATAATTATTGAGGAAAACAGGATGTTCAAGTCAGTTGGAATACAGTTTGTCCAGATCGATCTTTCAAGTAAGACAAAGTCAAAGATGCTAAAAAATCCCACGTCAAGCTTGGATGAGCTGCAAAAAACAGCAATACAGCTATTGCAAGAGGCGCTTGTGAGTCAGACTCTGCTAGTTAGAAGACTGGGAGTCAAGGTGTCCGAGTTATCTGAGATCGAGGGCCAAAGCAACATAACAAGCTACTTTTAGCTTTGAGTGCCCTTTGATGCTTCCAGTTTTTTGAGTCGCCTTGTTTCAATTGTTGTAACAACCATCAAAAAAACAAAGAGCCACGGCAAAAACATGATTTCGCCTGCAACAGAGTGAAATTCCTCAAATTCTGTCACGTTTGTTGATATTTTTAGTGCAAAAATCGACAATGAAAAGATTCGAATCATGTTTACGCCAATAGTTCCAACTATTCCCAGAGCAAAATATGCAATCTTTCTGTTGCGTTGTATGTTCATTTTTAGTAAAAACGCCATCATGACAAGCGAATAGATAATTACGCTGTGCACCCCTGCTGATGGCCAAAATACCTGAAGTGCAAATGGACCATGATCCCCTTGAAGAAACATGAGATTGTCCCGTGCAGTAGCCATACCTAGGTCAAAGGTGTTGATGACCCATGCATTGACCTGTATTAGATATGGAACAACATATTGTAAGGGGCCAAGTGTGTCATATGGAAAAAATGTATCAAGCGCAAGAATTATTGCGCTTCCCCCAAGAAATATTGGTCCTGCTGGCGCAATTCTAATCCAGCGTTTTCCAAAAAATATTGAAAGTGTTGCAGCTACAAAGGAAGACATTACAACAAAATCCCACATCCATTCCCAAGAATATATGAGTGGGACCTCGATTTCCTTGCCATAGTTTACAATGTTTTCTTTTAGTCCGTATTCAGAACCTGCAAGATAGATCATGACAGCAGCTGCTAGCGGAATTACTACCAATAGACGTTTTTTTGGAACCTGCAGTTTTATGCCAAAAAGTTCTGCTACAATAAATGCCAATGCAAAAAGAAACCCACCTCTCCCCTGATTCCAGCTGAGGCTAAATGTGTCAGGAAATACAGCTAGAGCAAAAAGTATTGGACTGGCAATAATTAAAATTGCAAATATCACGCTTTTGTTTTGCATCAATCTACTCGAATTTATGTGGGAGATATATATTCCACTCAGAAAAAGTCTGCAATTGTTTTTTGTTTGATCAGCTTTAACATGTTTCCTTTTGAGAGCCACTCGGTTTTGCTAATGCTCATGTTTTTGCATGCAAAGTTAATTGCATCATCAAAGCTTGACGCAACATATGGTTTTTGTTTCATTGTAGCTCGTACGCCTTCCCTAACCTGCCACACGCCAACAGGAACTGCATATTCTGGTCTTATTTCACGCAGTACCAAAACTGCGCCTTGTATCTGATTTTTTATAAAATATTCTGCTACAGCCAGTTTTGCTGCAAAATAGGCACCTGCAATGGCTGGAGAATGATCAATTCCTCGTGCGTCTTCAAAATCAGCGCCAAATCCAACCGTATCACCATCATGCCATGCCTCTTGCATTTCAAACATCCATCTGTGTGGAAAAACTATTACAGAATACAGGTTGTCAATATGCTCAAAACAAAATACCTGACACGAGTCAATTAGTGAAAAATCAAGAGTCTCTGAGACAAGTGACTTTGAGATAATATTATCAGTTGCAGTAATGCTCCATCGCGTTGGCACAAGTTTTCTTTTTTTTCCAAACATTCCAATGCTGAAGCATTTTTGAATTTTTGAAATCTCGATTCCGCTGTTGTATAGCGTAAGTACTGCGTCTTCTGCTTTGAGGTCTCTGTCATAGTAAGCTTTTTGGATAAATCTATCAGAAGACGAGCTAGAAAACTTTGAATTTTTTATCTCACCTATTGGACCAAACGGCGCACTTTCACCATCAATTGATGTTACAGGAATCGTGTTTCTGTGGAATTCAATGTCTGACTCAATTGGGCGTGATGACATGGCAACTTCTTGCAGGTCCTCAATGTATCGCCCTTGAGGGTCGGCTACAGACATTTTTTTTATTCCTCTGATAAGGTTTAGCCGAAAATTTACAATTTCTTCCAGAGTTTTTCCAGACCATTTTTCAGGAATATCAAGCAGACTGGTATCTCCATGAATTGGCGGCACCATTGGGCCGACGAATACTTTGGGATAGTTGTAAGATCCTACAAAGACAGAAGGCGGGCTAGAACCGCTTACCGCATTAGATGAAAACAGATTTGCATATCTTGACAGGTACTCTTTCCAGTTTGACTCTATTGATTCACGGATTTCACGTGCAGTACGAGTCATGAGATGATAAGTGATTCATTTTCTATTAACTTGACTGAAAACAAAGTTTGACTGTGTGTCAATGCGAGATGTTTAAAATTGAAAACCAATAACGAAAAGTATGGCAATTGAAAGAATAGTGTCTTTTCTTCCCAGCGCGACAGAGCTGCTTTATGAGCTTGGCGTAAAAGACAGAATTTTTGGCGTGACTCATGAGTGCCTGTATCCAGAAGACGCAAAGTCAAAGCCTCGCGTGATAACATCTGTTTTGAATCCAGATGTTCTCAACAGCAAAGAAATCGATGATAAAATCATAGAGCTTATGCGAACCGGCCAAGACATTTTCATGCTTGATGAAAAAAATCTCATTAATGCAAGACCTGATCTTATAGTATCTCAGGAAATTTGTGAAGTGTGTTCTGCGTATACCAATCAGGTAAACAAGGCCCTAAGTATCTTGGATAAAAAGCCTCTAGTCCATGCGTTAAATCCAAGTGATCTTCAAGGTATTCTTTCTAGCATTGATGAGCTTGCAAAAAAGGTTGGAAAAGAGGAGCAAGGCAGAGTCTTGCGCAAATCACTTGAAAAAAGAATAGAGTACATCAAGTCAAAGAAATTTGAAAAAAGGCCACAAGTTTTATGCATAGAGTGGGTTGAGCCATTTTTTACTTCAGGTCACTGGATTCCAGAAATGGTTGAGCTTGCAGGAGGAAAAAATCTGATTAGCATAAAGGATGAAAAGTCAAGAAGGATGGCATTTGAGGAAGTCGAAAACCAAAACCCGGAGATAATCATTATGATGCCGTGTGGATTTGATACGGAACGAACAATTTCTGAATACAAAAACATTCTTGAAAATAATGACCAGTGGAACAAGCTAGAAGCTGTAAAGGCAAACAACGTTTACGCCGTAAATGCAAACTCGTACTTTAGCAAACCAAGCATTAGGACTATAACAGGCCTTGAGATTTTAGCGAAAATAATTCAGCCAAAAATATTTGATGATCTTATTGTTCCTCAAAATTCATTTAAACAAATTAGCTCTTAATTTTGCATTCAACTGAAAGTGATTTTGTTGTAGTGTAGTATGTAAAACCTAGAATAGCCAACGCGACAAGTCTTAATGGTATTTCATAATTTGATAAAAATGCAGTAGCTATTCCTGCCGTAGTGCCAAATGTAGAGATTATTGCAAACCCTATTGGCCCACAGCTGCATGCACCTGCCGATGCGCCAATTATGGATCCAAACAATCCTCCGCCCATTTTTCGTGCCTGATTGTGCAGTGTTTTGATTCTATAGACATTCATTGCAATTACTATACCAGACAAGACAGATACTGCAACTATCAAGGAAAATCCAAACGCTCTGTCTGATGGAATATTCATGACAAGATATGGTTTTAGAAAAATATACTCTGAAATAATTGAAAGTGGAAAAAACAGCCCAACTGATATTACTACTGCCAGAGCAAAATATTTGTGATTTGAAAAAACTAGCTTTAGTGTTTGTATCATTCTAAAGCAATGAATCGATTACACTCTTAAATACTTAGTATGGTCTTGCGCTATTTTTTTCGTCTAAATAGATTTGCAAATTTTTGTACTGCAGAATCAAGTGGACATGATTCACCACTTACTTGCAAATTGTGTTGGTGTTCATCAAATTTTTTCTTTGAGCCAAAGACAGTATCACATTTTTCACAATAAATTTTTGATGTGTTTTTTGTAAGTTTGTCCATGCTTTACATTATGGATGAGGTATTAAAAACAATTTTGCCTATAGATAATGAATCCTCATATGCATATTGTGCACTACCTCATATGGAGTCACATGGCCGCAGTGTGCACATGAAAACATTTGGCCTGTCGGTTTTTGAGCTCGCTCTATTGGCTTTCCTGAAACAGAGGTTATCGATATTGCGTTGCCCCTTGATATTACGGCAAAGTTTTGTGACTCGCCAATAGAGTCCAAGAATTCTTTAATTGACGTTATTACCTTGTTTTGATCTATTGTCTCGCTTTCATTAATTGGTGATAAGATAAACTCGTGAAGTTTTAGTGAAGGAACAGCTGCCAACTGGTCTGATACGTACACCACAAGCTCGTTTTTTACTGCCTCAACGTCTCGGCAATCTATTGTAATCAACACTAAAAGCTGATTTTGATCTATATTTTAGTCTTAAAATAAATTTAAAAAATTTTTGAAAAGCTATATTCATGTATGATATTTACCATATTTGTGGCAGATTCGGAAACTTTTGGAGTGGAGAGCGGGCACGGAGAAAAGGTAGTAGAGTGGCTCAACGACGAGGCAAAAAAGCAGGGAAAAAAGTTTGAGGCAAGATTATATGATTATGAGGTTACAACGCAGAATTTTGGATCATTTGAGATGTTTTCATGGATCGGCGACGTAAATGCTGCAAGAGAATTAATTGTAAGGGCAAGCAGTAGATTCAAGATCAAAGTTATCGAAGGCAGTTACAAGCCTAAGGAAAGGATATTCAAGACAAAAAAATCGGATTATGCCATGGTAAGACGCGGTGACAAAGTAATTGGTCATCTAGAATTTGAAGCACCGATGCTAGGCTCTTCCAAATGGAAATTAAAAGCAGAGGAAAGGAGGTAGGGTATGACCAGAGTTGGAATCATTGGTACAGGAATGCTTGGCAATGCTGTTGGCATGCACCTCTTGGATTCTGGATTTGAGTTAACAGCATACAATAGAACAAAAGGTAAAACAGCCGAGCTTGCAAAAAAAGGAGCCAAGGTTGTCGATTCTCCAAAAGATGTTGCAAAATCATCAGATATTGTATTTACTATAGTAAAAAATGCGGATGCTGTGAAGGATATGTCGTTTGGAAATAATGGCATCATTCAAGGAAATCATGATGGCCTAGTTGTAGCAGATATGAGTACAATAAATCCAGTTGAGTCAAAAATTATTGCAAAAAAGTTTTCAGAGCATGGCATAATAATGCTTGATACTCCTGTCATGGGCGGACCAAATGTTGCAATTGATGGCAAGCTAGTAATGATGGCATCAGGCGATAAAGCGGCATTTGAAAAATATCGCAAGGTATTTGATACTATATCAAATCAGATATTTTTTCTTGGAGAAGGTGGAACAGCTCATGCTGTAAAGCTTGCAATGAACATTCAGATAGCACTGCTTGCACTTGCCATTTCTGAAGGCATAACGCTTGCCAGGAGCGCAAATGTGGATCCTGAGATATTTTTGAAGATACTAAATTCAACTTATTTTAAGACAGGGATGAGTGAAAACAAGGCATACAAGATGATAAAGGACAGCTTTGAGCCGACATTTACCCTAACTAACCTAAAAAAGGATCTAGATACGATAAATGAGGCTGCAAGGGCTTTTGGCGTCAGTCTTCCAATCAGTACCAAGGCAAATGAGATTTTTCAAAAAGCAGTTGATGCGGGATTTGGCGATTTGGATTATACGGCGATTTTAGCTTATATCAAGCAATTAAAACAAAAATAATGTTATAAAATTTGATTTTTGGCTAACTCTTTTTAAAATGCCTATACCCATTTACTGGTATGCGATTAAAGGACAAAGTCGCAATAGTAACAGGCGCATCAAGCGATATTGGCGCAAGTATTGTAAAGCGATTTGTTGATGAAGGCGCAAGGGTTGTTTTGCTTGGACGAAATTTGGAGTCACTAGAGAAAACACGAAGCGCTGTCTCCAAAAAAAATGCTACAGTTTCAATATCTTGTGATATTACAAATGAATCACATGTGCTTCAGACAATTGACCAAATAGCTGCTACTTATGGCAGGATTGATATTTTAGTAAACAACGCAGGTGCAATCAACGATCCTGTCCATTTCCATGAGATGTCAGAGTCAGATATTATGAATTTGATAAATGTGAACATGCTTGGTGTTTTCAAGATGACAAAAGCTGTTCTAGTGAAAATGCTTGAGCGAAAGGGAGGATGTATTGTCAATATTGGCTCGATTTCAAGTGAGCGTGCAATACCAAAGGTACACCTTGCTGTTTATTCTGCGACAAAGGCTGCAATTGCAATGTTTACAAAAGCTATTGCAGTAGAGTATGCTCGAAAAAATATACGATGCAACTGCATCAACCCAGGCATTATCAAGTCTGGCATGATAAAGCCCTACCTTGATGATCCTGCGGCAAGAAAGGTTTTAGAAAACAGACAACCGCTGAATCGAATTGGCGAGCCTGTCGATGTTGCAAATTCTGCAGTCTATTTAGCTTCAGATGAGGCAAACTGGGTTACAGGAAGTATTCTCAACATTGACGGTGGAAAATCAGCATCTGAGGGCTAGTCTAAGAGCATAGTTTTTGCCAACAGCTGTGCAACCCGTAGCGGTTCTGGTATTGCACCTTGTAAAGTCAAGTCATTTAGGAGATGGCTAGCCTCTTCTACCGTACAGCCCTCGTTTCTTATGTAGAGTTGGCTTGATGTATCTAGTGTGATTTTGTGTCGCGGACCCAATTTTTTATAAGCTTGTAATTTTGTGTCATATGAGTTTGGAAAATGTTGTTTTATTGCATCTTCGATTCCTGCAGAGTCTTGATATGTCACTCCAATGACAGGCAGATTTAACGAGTTTGAAATTTTTTTGACATCTACAATATTGTACATTGAGATAATTATTCCAGAAATAAGTAAATAGCTAATGTCTTGTCTGTCTAGTTTTTGATACATTTGCAAAATCTCGTCTGTTGCATCGTTTCCTTCAAGGGTGGCTTTTCCAAAGACAAAGCCGTCTATTATAAAATCACGGCGCATAATAACGCCTGCAAGTATAGATTTTTTTGAGCTTTGAGCAAAGCTTTCGGCAATAGCTAGTCCACGAAGTCCTTTTTTTTCAAGATGCAGGTGCTTTATCATTTTTCTTCCTCAAATACGTTCTATACACAAGACCTGAAATGACTGCGATCATGGCTGTAATTGCAGACCAGATGATAAAGGAAACAGCATTTGATTCTACCATAGACTCAAGCTACGCATTTTAGGTATTATAACATAAGTCTTTGAAATTAAAGCGGATGATTTTGGAATAAAATAAATACATTTAGCATATGCCAACTCTTATGCCAGAGATCGTTTGTGAGGCCTGCGGAAAAAGAATGTTCCATGAAAACGCAGATACCCTAAAAATCGAGGATGCAGTACACAAAAAGTTCTGTCGCAAAGAGGGAGGCTCACACAGCTATATGCACCGTGATCAACAGCATAACGTGCCAATTGATACTGAAAGAGAAGTTGATACAGATGGCAAACCTGTTTTAAAGAGATAAATTTCATTTTATATTTTAGAAATTCCTGAATTAAGAATTGAATATACAATTTGATGTAGTAATAGTTGGAGCAGGGCCTGCTGGTGCATCTGCAGCATATAGTGCCGCAAAAAACAATTGTAGTGTAGCCTTGCTTGAAAAAGAAGAGGCCGTAGCGCAGACAGTCCGCACAAGCGGTGTAACATGGATAGAGGATGCAAAATCTTTTGGGATTCCTGCTGATTGTTACAATCCAATAAAAAATTATACGTTTTGTTCGCCAAACAACGAAGTAACAATAAGTGATGCACATCCACGGGCTGCAGTACTAGATGTGAGAAAAACATATCGATTTTTGGCAGAACAAGCAATCAAAGAAGGGTCTACACTGTTTGTCAATACCAATGCAACAAGTGCAGTTACAGATTCTAGTGGAAAAATCACTGGCATCAAAGCTAACCTGGCAAAAGAAGAGATTGTGTTTCAACCAAGAGTTGTAATAGATGCAAGTGGTTTTCAATCAGTTATAGCAAAATCATTAGGCTTTGTGTCACAGTGGAAAAAATTTGGTGCAGGTGCAGAGTATGAAGCAACCGTTGAAAACATTGATTCAGATACTTGGTATCTCATGGTCGGCAAGCAGTATTCCCCTTCTGGATATGCATGGATTTTTCCAGTTGGAGAAAATAAAGTACGGATAGGAGTTGGTATTGGAAAACCTGATTCTGATGTTGATCCTACTCAGAGATTAAATGAAATTATAGAAAAAAAACTAGGTCCCATCAAAAGGCTTGGAAAGATAACTCCAATTGAGTTCCATTATGGGCTAATACCAAATGATGGGCTTGTAAGGAAAACCGTATATGACAATTTGATGCTAGTTGGAGATTCTGCAGGATATGCAAATCCTCTGGTCCTAGAGGGTATAAGATATGCCATAAAGTTTGGAAGAATGGCAGGTAAAGTAGCTGCAGATGCAGTCAAGGCAAATGATATCTCAGAAAAAATCTTGTCAAAATATGAAGAGAGTTGGAGAAAAACAATCTCATCAAAGATAAACTCTGCATACAAAGTGCAAAACAGATGGATTGGACTATCAGATGAGCAGTGGGACAGAGAAATCGAAATTATAAACGAGCTAAGTGCAGATGAGTTTCTTGATTTTATTAGAGCCGAGTTTGGCTTGTCAAGCATAATTAGGCTTGCTGCACATCATCCAAGGCTTGCAGTAAGGCAGTTATTTAGCATGGTAAAAACTGCGCAAAATAACTAAAGTTACGCTAGTGAGAAAAAGCTTCGCTGTTTTCTAAGCTGGCCTGCAAAATTATTTTTATAGTAAACCTTTATTGTTGATATACAATTTTCGTGTGACTGTCCTAGAGTTTGCTTGCCACAGTTAACACAGATCATGCTTGTTGCCTTTTTACATTCAGCACAAATTGTAAGCTTTGTAAGGTTTCCACCACATGTTCTGCATGATTCGTCTGGCATTTGTTTTCAAGCAATATGCCTTGAGGTTTGCATTTAAAATTTAGGCATGATTCATACTTGTCTTAACATTGAAATTGAAAACGAATTATCACAAACTAATTGGACAAAGTTAGAACTACATTTGACAAGTGGGCATCAAGCGGCTTAGACAAATTAATGGAAAAAGAGCATGGCAAAACGGTACTAAAATTTTTAAAAAATATAAAATTTAGAAAATCATTTTCATTTTTGGATGTAGGTTGCGGCAGTGGCTGGGTTGTAAGACATGTTGCACAAAACAAAAACTGCCGAAAAGCTGTTGGAATCGACAAAAGCAAAAACATGATAAAAAATGCAAATTCAAAAAAGGCATCAGCAAAAGAACATTACTTTAAAATAGATTTGAAATCATGGAAATATTGCGGAAAATTTGATTATATTTTTTCCATGGAATCATTATACTATATGGTGCCAATGGAGCCACAGATAAGGAAAATTTATAGATTGTTAAAGAAAAATGGAAAGTTTTTTTGTGGAACTGACTTTTACAGTGAAAACAAGGCCGCAACACACTGGGCAGAAAAGATGAAAATGAGACTTGATTTGCGCTCAAAACAAGGATGGAAAAAGATGTTTGAAGGTGTGGGATTCAAAGTTGTGACAAAACAAGTCAGAGATCCAACTGATAGTAAAAAATGGAAAAGAGAATACGGCACCTTGTTTATAATTGGGAAAAAATTATCTTGAGGCTATTGCTTTTTTTCTTTGTCTTCTTTTAACCAAAATAAATCCAACTAGAACTATTCCTGCCACTAGTGCAAAAATTCCAATATAGTCATTTTCTGCATCTGCCTCATCACTGCTTTCTAATACAGAGTATTCAGGTAGTTGTTGTGGAGTTGAGACAGCAAGGAAACTTGTTGTGTAAATATCAGGCCGCAAGACAGAATCCGATATTGCAAAAACCTTGAGATCATTTGCGCCCATGCCAAGCTTGCTTGTGTCATCTGATGAAAAATCAAGTGTTACAGTACCATCAGTAATTTTTTTTATGCCAGAGCTTACTGTGGCACCTTGCGGATTTGTCAAAAAGTAGTGGATCTGAGACGAATCAGATGTGCTTATAGGAATTGTAATCTCATCTCCTAGTGTAACTATTTTTGGAACACTAATGCCGATTATTTTTGGATATTTTACTTCCTCAAAGCCCTTCCAGTGTCCTGCCTCAAATGGATATGTTGGATCATCAATTGACTTTATTGTTATGGTTCTTGATGCAGGTGAGTATGACTCTAGATAAAACGGTCCATTGCTAATTACCGCATGATTATTTTTTTCAATCCACTTTATCGAAGAATCATATCTTGATTCAAAGTATTTTTGATCAGAGTTGAATTTTTCCAAGGGTTTTGGAACAAAACTTGATTTTTTGAAATCATCAAGATAGTTTTTTACCAAGGCTGCGTTGTTTGGCACAATTAATGATAGCCAGTCTATGTTTTTGCTTGCAGCACCAGATCTTGAAAACGATACAATACCATCAGTTACAGATTTTTCCATTGCAAGCATTATTTCCCATGGAGTTGATGACCATACTCCTCCCCAGTCAGCAATTTCTGCCTCATCAAAATGCCAGTAATTTACATAGACTTCGATAGTATCCTCATCTACTACTCTAATGCCAACAATTGTATCTACTAGCTGACTTGCCTGAGGCGTATATTCAGAATCAAATGTTTTGTCGTTTTCTTGTTTTTGTGATCCCCACTCCATTGCAAAATAAACAGAATACAAAATGTCATTCATGTCCATTTTCTGGCCATTGTGCCAGTTTGCAAACAGTAGATCGTATGTGATTTTGCTTGTGGCCTTGTCAGCTGATACAGCCTTCCATTCTTGTAGAGCAGGATCCCAGTTTACGACACCATTTGGCAGATTTACAAATCCATCAGGTCCTCCAGTCTCTACATTCCATGTGGTTCTGATTGGAAATGATTCTCCAGTGTATGGATGCTTGAAAGTTCCAGGATCATAAATTGCATCCCAAATATTTTTGCTGTAAAAATCTGTCAACCCCATTACAGGATTCCAAGAGCCTTGATAGATCTGCTTTACACCAATTGTGAGTGCATCAGAGTCACTGCGTGCATTGATTGGAGTAAACCTACTTGGCACGCCAGCACCAAAATCGTTTATTATTCCAGATATTTTTGGACTGGCAACATATTGATCAATTTTGCTTGCAATAAAAATCCGCACCGACTCTTTTATTCCCTCAACTGTTGCTTTTTTTATAAGCTCAGCTCGCTCTTCTGCTGAGCTAAAATTTCCAGTATAGATTTTTTGCGTAATAGCATCAAGATAGTTGTTTTTGTAGTTCCAATAAGTTGGGTCATTAAATCCAGGCATGGTAGAAAACCATGGCGAATACATCTGGGCAAGGCCAACTGGATCATATTTTACAAATGCTGACCGCCCCCCCCACCCTTCAGTGTAAATGTGCCATTTCAGATCAGATGGATTTGAGCCATACACTACAACAAACGCCTTGTTAAGATCACCAAAGTCTTTTACTACTGCAAATCCAAGTTTTTCTATCTCAGATGATAGAATTTCGCCTATTGATTTTCGTACTGGATCATCGCCTCGAATAAAAATTCTGATTTGAATTTCTTCATCTTTATATGTCCACTTTCCATTGATTTTTTTTGCACCTGCCTCTTCTAGTGTGCTTGAGATCATCTTGTCTGCAAGCTCTGGATTGTACTGAAAATGAAATGACTCTAGCTCATCTAGGATGTAAAAATAGTCTGGATCAAATGGCCCATAGTTTGAGATCATTGAGACGCCGTATCCGCCCATCAATTCATTGACAATGAGGCTTCGGTCTATGAGGTAGTTTAGTGCCAGTCTCACTTGAATGAAAGAAAAAGGATTGAATTTTTCTGCCTGAGCTGGATTTACAAGAACGCTGTATGAGCCGCCAGTTGATTGAAAAATTTGCAGTCCTTGGTGTGATTTTGTGTCTTCAAGACGCTCTGAAGGCATTCTGTAATAGTATAGATCAAGATTTCCGTTTCGAACCTCTTCTAGTGCTGTGTTTTCATCCAGATACTGTACAAACTGGATTGTATCAACAAATGTGGCCTTTTCAGCAAATGCTAAGGGAAAGCAAATAGTTGCAAGAAATGCAACTATTACAAGTTTCATGAAAAGATCTTTTTTGATGTTGATTATAAAGTTCTAGAGAAAATAGATTATTATAAAATTGATTTTGAGTCAAGTTGTTGAATACACATCTGCTAATAAAAGGGCTAGAGGCAGTAATTCCAGGCGGCATATCAGTTCAGGATTTTTGTGCAATAGCTGGCACTGACAAAACTATGGCAAAAAAAATACTTGAAAGCTTTGTAAAAAATGGAATTGGGCGATTTGAAGACGATGTAATTGATTTTGATTCTGCAGATAAATTAAAGGCTGCAATCTTTGCAATAAAAAGTGGTGCCACAGTTGATGAGGTGGCAGTTTATCTTGATTGGCGTGATTTTGAAGGGCTGGTGGCCAAAATATTTGAAGCAAAGGGCTTTAGCGTAATTAAAAATCTCATGCTGACCAAGCCAAGAATGGAAATTGATGTTGTCGGGATAAGGCTCGGTATAGCGGTTCTAGTTGATTGCAAACACTGGAAAAGCCAAAGCCCGTCAACTCTGAGAAATACTGTAACAAAACAAATTCAACGTGTAAAACATTATGTGAAAAAAACAAGCGGTGCCATGGCAGTTCCTGTCATAGTAACATTATATCATGAGCAGCTGAGCTTTATAGAAAAGGTTCCAATAGTTCCAATCCTGCAGTTTTCCTCGTTTGTTGATGAGATTTATGGGAATCTAGATCAGGTAAATGTTATAAAAACAGAGTAGAAATGAAAAAGCCTATAGTTCCTAAAGCAAACGCTTGGGTGATTTTTAGAGCGTGGTCCAATGCCTTTGAATAGTCTTGAAAGATTGTGCTTCCCATTACCTTGACATTTGATGAGTTTTCCAAGATCTCATAATATCCTGTGTTGATATTTTTTTCTGCGTTTTTTGCAATAGCTAAATACCAGTCTGCAATCTGTTGAGGCTTTGATGTGGCGCCAAACTGATAGTAGCCGTGTTTGTTTCTAGCAGGGGTTACTGAATAGTGACTATCTGATGTACAGATTTCCAATAGTGCATGACCATTTTTTGTAAAATGATTTACAACATATTCTCTAATTCCGTTTTGCATGTTATTTGCATCTGCCCAGCCAAGAAAGTATTTTTTCTTGTTTATGCCAAGACATAGAACGCCCAATCCTCCCAATGCAAGATCTGTCGAGCGTACCTTCATGGCATCAGAATTTGCATATCCAAACTCTAGTGGGTATGTCTCTTTTGTAATCAGTGTTTCAAGACAAGACTTTGCAGCTTTGAGCAAATCTTCAGAATCATTTTGAGAAATTTCTTGGCCCATTGCGTTATGGCAATCAACTATCAATACTTGTGAGAAATTGCGGTTTTTTGAAAATTGGTCAATTTCGCTTTTTATCGAAGATGGAATGTCTTCCATTCCATGTGGTGATAGTGACAAAAACAAAACTGCGGTTTTATCAAAGAGCAGTCCTACTGCCCGCCCTTTGTTAATCTGAACTGTAACTGGTTCTGTACATGTCAACCCTTTTTGAGGCACAGAATAATCTGTCAGGCTTCTAAGGTAGCTTTCTACTTCTTCTTTTGAAGGCAAGTTTAATGAATGATCAGAAACGCCGTGCATGACCATTGCAGACGAGCCCATGTTCTTGTATATCAGATATGGGATGTTGCTACCGCCCACTGGATGAAATGGTCCTGGATGAATTTCTGGAATGACCAATCTAAAATCGGTTTTGTTGTCTTGGGAACACAATCTAATTTGTCTAGTTGTGATCTTTGATTCTTTTGATACCTCTTCCATCAATGATTCCATCTCACTTGGATCGTTTTTTGATTTAGATACAAGATATGCCTGTACCAGCTTGTGGGTACTTTTTACTCCAGGCTTTCCTGCCCTGTCAGTAAGATATGACCATACAGTTGCAATGCCTAGGAAGGTAAGACCAATCAAGATTGTTTGTGGCTCTAAAATTTTTGTCCATAAATTCATAGGCACTAGTGCCAAGAAAATGGCAAGAGGCTGGATGGCGCATACAGCCCATGCTTTTTTTATGCTGGCCCCCAGCGTTGTTGTAAAAAGCCCAATACGGAATCCTGTAAACAAAAACATCCCTTCTATGACATAAAATATCGATGCTTCACTTTTTGATAGAACAGTTACAGCTAGTAGTCCTGAAAGCAATATTACAAGCCAGAGAATATTTCCAAACAATGACATGTGCAAGGATTTTGAATATTCCTTGTTTTTTGAAAAGCGAGAGTCAAGATACTGTGTTGATGCTAAAATGGCCAACACAGCTGCTAGTCTTACAATAAAATCATCGCTTTTTAGATAACCAAAAACTACAGTTGCTACAAGCAGCGTTGTGACAATTAATGATAATACTAGTGAATGAACTTTTGAGGATGGATTGATAAGAGTTAGGGAATAGCGACGATGAATGTTTGATACATCATCGTATGAATCTTGCATGCTGTTTATCACGGAACAAGAAAGATATCCAGTAGCCACGAAAGTACGATAAGGCCTGTCGGGACAGATACTACGATTTTTGGATCAACTTTGAAGCCTTTAGTTTCATCTTCAAAGAATCTTAAAAGACCTGCACTTGATGCTGGTAATGGAGCACCTTTCTTTTTGCTGCTCATGTCTATTTTTACAAGTCAGAAACTTGGCATAAAAACCTTGTTTTTATGATCTTAGTTTTGCTATAATCTCTACAAGCGAGTTTATTGATTTTAGGATCTGTTGCTGCTTTTCATAGTCTGTTTCTTTTTCAAGCTCCTTTGATAGAGATTCTAGCTTTTTTGCAAGAGTTACCAGAGTCGAATCAGATTGTGAAGAGGCAGTGTTTTTGTCTTCTGATTTTTTTTCTGCAACAATTTCAACTTCAGGGTTTGGCTCCCTGCCACAGCTAACGCAAAACGCATTTCCGTCTTTCATAACCCTCACACCCTTGCAATAAGGACATGGCGCTGCAAGCAGTGTTGCGCCCTTTAGCAACATATCAGCTGCCCGTTTTGTGAGATCGTTTGACATCATACAGGATTCTTGCTTTTTGTAAAAAAACCTACCACTAAAAACAGATAAAAAATTGCCAAGATCCAGACAAGGCTTTAATACTATGGCAATGCAAATTATTTTAGAACTAATGGCAGTAATTTGTAATACATGTGGCCTACCTCAAGACTTGTGCGCCTGTGGCGAACTAAACAAAGATGCTAGTCAAATAATTATCAGACTGGAAACAAGACGTTTTAAAAAAAAGGGAACCATGATAGAGGGTTTGGATCCCAAGTTAAATGACCTTGGCTCCGTTCTAAAGGAACTAAAATCAAAGTATGCCTGTGGTGGCACAGCAAAAGACGGCTATATCTTCTTGCAAGGAGATCATCGTGACACAATAAAAAATACCCTTGTCAAGTTTGGTTTTGCAGAATCATTAATCGAAGTCCACTAGCATTGCTAAAACCAAAGAATCTGCAGATACTTGGAATCCCCTACGCTGCGCTACTTTCAGTAATTTTTGGAATGATGATTATTTCATTTCCCATTGGCGCATTTATTGTCTTTAATTCAGAGCTTGGAGATGAGATTAATTTTGATTTTCCAATAAATGGCTATGACTTTGTTATAGGAGGCCTAAGCTATGTGCTTCCTTTTGAGTTTGAGCTTGGAGACGCGTTTATAGTAGTTTGGTGCGCGTTTCTTGTTTTATTTTCAATTGCGATACTTGGCCCAAAAAAAGACTTTCTTTTCGTAGTAATGCATTTACTGTCTTTTGGAAAAAATTTAACAAATTCAAACTATTTGGCCACAATTATCAAATGGTTTACAATCATAATTGTCATATCAGGAATAATCAATTTTATCCAAGAAAGCATCGATGTTACAATACAGCCGCCAGAGCCAAAAAACAGACTGATTCAGTTTTATGGTGTGAGTGCAGCAGCTATCACAGAAGAGCTTGGGTTTAGAGTATTGTTAATCGGTATTCCGCTTTTTTTTATGTACTCAAGAAAAGCATCAGGTAGATTTTTTCTAAAGTCCTTATGGAGTCCGTCTGAGACACTAAATATCAAAAAATATGCTAAAGTTTTGCCATTAATTGTAGCAGTTGGAATATTTTTTGGAGTAGCACATGTAATATCTGGCGATCCATGGAGTGTTGGAAAAATCACTCAAGCTGCTGCAAGCGGAATAATACTTGGCTGGGTTTATTTTAGATATGGTTTGCTTCCTGCAATTTTGATTCACTGGGCAACAAACTATTTTATTTTCGCGTATGTATTTTTGGTATCATACACTAATGATGTTTCAGTTCAAAGCGCGTTTTCGCATTCTTTTATAGCCACACTTGAAATTTTGTTTGTTGTGACAGGCGCTATCTCTATTGCAATTTTGGCAATAAACTATCTTGGAGCTAAAAAAGAAGAAAAACTAGAGGTCTAAGGCCTGCTTTAGTCCCTTGTAGCGGTTTCGTATAGTTACCTCAGTAACGCCTGCTGCTTCTGCTACGTCCCTTTGTGTCTTGTTTTCACCATTTGTCACACATGCCACATATAGCGCAGCTGCTGCAAGCCCCATTGGATCCTTTCCTGCTGAGATTTTTTGCTCTTCTGCGTTGCGTAAAATCCTTGCAGCTTCTCGTTTTGTTTTTTCTGATAGGTCAGCTTTGCTTGCAATTCTTGCAACACACTTTATTGGGTCAACTACAGGCATCTTAAGGCCAAGCTCTCGTAGCAGCAATCTGTAGCATCTTGCAATGTCTTTTCTTTTGATGTTGCTTGACAGCCCAATATCTTTTAGAGTTCTTGGAGTTTCAGTATCACGACACGCCGCATAAAGCGCAGATGCAATCAGTGCAGAAATTGAGCGGCCCCGCACCAGTCCTTTTTCTAGTGCCTTTCTGTAAATGTAGGCTGCCTTTTCAATTACAGCATCGCCTACTCCAAGCTTGTCTTTTAGCCTGTCAAGCTCAGAAAATGCCTGCCTAAAGTTTCTGTCAATTGGCTCATGAACCTGACTTCGACTGTCCCATGTTCGTAGTCGCTCAATTGTACTTCGCATCGAAGATGATAATGGCTTTCCAGTTGCGTCTCTGTCTGCTGGGCCAATGATTGTAGCTAGTCCCATATCATGCATTGCAAGCGATGTTGGAACACCTGTCCTACTCCTTCCGTCATGCTCTTCTTTTGAAAATGATCTCCACTCAGGTCCTGCCTCCAGTGCTTGATCTGATACAACAAATCCACATTTTCCGCAAAAATTTTCTCCAGTGTTTGTGTCAGTTACAAGAGATCCTTGACCACATCGAGGACACTTGTTCTTTTTTGTTAAATTTTTCACCATTCTATCACAAATTCCCTCAGCCGACTAATTCTTGTATTTATGGATTTTGGTTTTATCGCTAATAAAGTTGTCTGCATTATACACTGGTAAATTAGAAGCTGAAAAGCAAAGCTTGTTTTGGGTGTTAAGAAACGGGTGATTTTGCAGTATCAGAAAATGGGTGTTAAGTTTGGGTGATGGTAGTATGGTAAGCTTTATTGGTTCTATCGAACAACTTTTACAATGCCAGAATACGTTGGAAATCCTGATTCTGCAAGTAAAATGGTACATGATAGAGAAAGAAACGATGGCAGATGTCACTTGGACAGAGCCAACATACTAATTCCATTCAGAAATGTAGATGAGATAGACAGAAGACGATTTCCAAATAACTGTAGTTGGTGTATGAATTAAAAAAATTAAGGAGTTGGAAGTTTCATCCAGCAACTATCTTTACCATTAGATAGCCAACTGAATTGATTCAGTCTTAGAATGTCGTTTATCTCTCTCCATGTCTGTCTTTCAATCCATCCTTTAGGCGTAACTTTGATACAGTCGCCTTCATTTGCGATTGTTACCTTGTCGATTCGCTTTCCCAACTGAACTACAAAGTTGCCTTTTGATTCTACGCTTTTTGCAATCAAGTCCTTGATCTTGTCATGTCCTAAATTGAGGTCAAGCCCTGAGGCTTCCGCAGGTGTAATGTTATCCTCTAATCCAGTATGAGGTCTTACAAAGTTGTGATAGATTCTATATGCATCTGCAAACTTTTGAGCAGACTCGTCATTTCCTAGTCCACGTCTTGCCTTTAGTTTCTCTCTTATTTCGTTGTGGTATCTTTCTATTGGTCTGTTTTGGAATCCATCAGTGATTGATTTTGTCTTGATGTGTGCTGTTTTTCTTTGGTCAAGTTCCTTTCGTATTGCTTGTTCATAGGTACGTAATGAATCTGTGATTACATAACTTGGCTTTGCAACTTGTTTTCCTTTTGCAATAATCTTTTGTGCATCTGCAATTTCACGTCTCTTTGAAACCTCGGTTGCAAGAACAAACTTTGTCTTTGGATCAATTATAGTCCATAGCCAGTCATAGAATCCTAACCTGTCGATTTTCTTTGTGTCCTTGACATTTAGCATCATCTCATCAAGTGACCATACCTCGCCAAGTTCTGGCATCAAAGCATCAACATACTCTTTGATTACTGCCATGTACTTTTTGAGCCAGTGGGTTATTGCAACGTGGCTAACTGTTACGTCATGTACTGCCTTGATGTGCCTTGCAATGTTTCGATATGACATACCAGACATGAAAAGGTTCAATGCTTCAGTTATTATCTGAGGACTGAACCTCATGCTTGCAAATCCGCTTTCATGTAAGGTGAACTTGTAGTTACACTGCTTACAGACATATCGCTGTCTTTTGATCTGTTTTTGCACAATTCGTATTCCATTCTTTGTGATTTTAGTAGAATTGCACTTTGGACAGATTTTTGGAACGTCTAGCTTTTCGATGTGCAGTTCTTGATCTACCTTGTCTTGGATCATTTGTACGGAAATGATGTGCTTGCATCGCTTGTCGTCTTTTCTTGTTAGTCTGTAGAGAAAGTCTGGACAGTCGCAAGTCCATACGTCTGATTGAGGTAGTTTTCTTACGTTGTAGAATTTGTCTTGGGATTGTGATAAGACTCGATAGTTGTTCTTTGAGATCTTTCTAATGGTATTAGTCTTGGATATGATTTGGATCGCTTTTTGATTTCTTTGATTTTCTGTCATCACTATTAGTGTACACTATTGGTGTATATAACTTTTTATACTAAAGGTGATCACCTATGGTGTTGGGAGAAGTCACACGTAAAGTTTGGAAATGTGATCGCTGTGGACATGAATGGTTATCAAGAGATGGAGAAAAGCCATTACGATGTGCAAGTTGTAAAAGTGTGTATTGGAACAAACCTAGACAAAGAACAAAGAAAAGAGTCAATAAGAAATGAGCAAATTTACAAAACCTCTTGAAAGTGCTACAAGAAAAAAGATTGACCAGATGCTCATCAACTTAGGGTGGAATGTTGATGAGGATGATCCTAATTGTAATGTGTTTACAGAAAGAGCAAAAACATACGAACCGAAGAAGGAAAAATATTATTCGCAGTTTCCAACCGTAAAATTTGAAACTATTATGAAAGAAAACACAAAAACTATCAAAATAGATGATAATAAAGAATATACTAGAATTACGGTAAAATTGCATGGTCAAGGAATAGTTCTAAGAGACAAAATTTTTGGGAAAAAAATAAAAACTAAAACCCAAAAAGTCACTAAGGCAGATCAATTTATTGTTGCAGAGTTAGATGCCAAATTTGGTGCATTTGGAGTAATTCCAAAAGAATTGGAAGGTGCTATAGTTTCTTCTCATTATTGGCTATTTGATCTGGATACAAATAAGCTCATACCTGAATACTTTGATTATGTTATCAGATACGGACCTTATGAAAACATCATAAAACCAAGTGTAAAAGGAACAACGAATTATGCAGCACCAAGACCTAAGCACATTTTATCTATGCAGTTGCCATTGCCCACCGATAAAGATGTGCAGAAGGATATAGTGAACAAGCTAAATGAACAATTAGAAATAAAATATGAAGCTACAACGAAATTTAATCAATTACTTACGCAGTTAATTATAGAACCGTCATTCAAGCAAACAGGAAGCAACATAAAAACAACAGTAAAGTCAGTTATTTTGTCAGATAAAGAGAGCCCTGACCTACGAAAATACATGAAATAAATATCAACCGTAACTTTACATTCATTTTTTGATACCAGAAATTCACCCCGTTTCTTAACACCCAAAACAAGCTTTGCTTTTCAGCTTCTAATTTACCAGTGTATTGAATTTCTCTTTGTTAACATTCGGGGTTTACTAGCTAATTTGATCAAATTTTCAATTTTATTATCCCCCAAGTCTAGCTTAATTCCAGCTTTCTGAGCAGGTGTCTGTTTGATACTTCCATGTTCTCTTATGAAATTGTAATGGATACGATACGCATCAATTAGCTTTTGTGCTGAATCTTTATGATCCATACCTCGCATGACTTTCTCTCTATCCCTGAAAACTCCGTTTAACCTCTCAATTTTCTGATTCAAACCATTATGCCTGACACTAACTGATCTTACTTCCTTGATTCGTTTACCATACTGAAAATGATATTCTTTGTTGAAAGCATCTTGATAAGTTCTCAATCCGTCATGCACTACTGCATTAGGTAAAGGTGATTTGGATTTGGCATCTTGGAAAACTACCCTCGCATCTTCAGCTTCCCTTCTCTGAGATACCTTTGAAGTAATCCAAAATCTAGTAGTGTTATCCATCATGTTCCATAGCCATTGATATGTCCTTTTTCGTGTTGTTCCTTTCTTACATGAATCATCATTTCATCTAGTCCACTATGAGAACGAAGTAGTTATGGTAAATTTGATAACTTCTATTTTTTGAGTAAATCTTCTATTTTTTCACAAAAATCTGGCTTTTCATTTTGGTCTAAAATAAACTCAAGATCATTGTTATTATCAACATCCATCATGATTCGCCGCATCAAGACAAGCGAGGTCTTTCTGGTACAAGTTCTTCCAGTTTGAAGGTGGATTTTGTAGCTGTCCTCATCATAATGAGTTTCCATTATATTTACAGGGCTTCGAAGTAGTGCATTTGTCCCATCAAATCTTCGCGAGGGAACAACCAAGACAGAATTTTCAGATGAAACCTTTAACAAATAATCAATGTCTTCTCGCTGCATAAACGGTATGTCTTGTGGAAAAACAATTGACATGTCATAGTCATTTTTTTCCAAGTACTTGTCTGCAAGAGATACTGCATTATTTACACCAGTCTCATTATCATCTAAAATCTGAATAACATCATATGTTTTTCCAATTTCTATAGCATCCTTGTCTTTAGTTACAACAACTATACTAGCAATATCAGAATCAACTATAGTCTTTAGAACCTCTTCAAACATCAGCTTGCACAGCTCAGCTGTTACATTTTGTGGCAGCGACAGCCTAGTCTTTGCCTTTGAAAAGGTCTTTACAGGAATTATTGCAGCTACTTTCAAGCTATACGCGGACTTGTTTTAAAATAAATGACCCTAGTGCGTCCTCGTCTATCTTGCCTGACATTTTTATTTTTGTATCATAAACGTTCATGTCAAGGCTTTCAATTTTCTTTGATAAGATTTTGTCCTTTGTATCAATTATAATATTAGAGCAGACATCAGAGTACATCTTTGCAAGGCCATAAGGCGATACTTCGATTCCTGCAGCCTCTAGATATTTTGCAGCAGGACCGCTAATTGCCTTGCTGCCAATGATTGGAGAAACTGCAACTACTTTCTTTTTTGTTTTTGATAGTTCTTTTCTGATTCCCTTTATTGATAGCATTGGGCCGATGCTTGTTAGCGGGTTGCCAGGTGCTATTACTACAACATCAGCGTCTTGAATTGCACCAATTGCCTCAGGGTTTGGCCGTGCCTTGTCTGCACCGATGTATTGTATCCCCTCAACGTCGTCTTTTCCACGATACTTTACCCAGTATTCTTGCAGATGCAGCTCGCCCTTGTTTGTAGTAATCCTTGTTTCAATAGTGTTATCTGTAACAGGTATTACCCTAATCTCGACTGCAAACTTTTCACACATCCACTTTGTAATTTCTGTCAGGTTTTTTCCGTTTTTTAGCATGTTTGTTCTAATGAGGTGCGTTGCAGCATCCCTGTCCCCAATTCTAAACCAGGTTTCCTCGCCAAAGACTTCCATCTGTCTTAAAAATCCAAATGTGTCCTTTTTTATTCCCCAGCCCTTGTCATAGTCAAGTAAATCAGCAAGGCCGTAAATTACTGTGTCAATGTCAGGACACACATACAGACCATACAGCCAATAGTTGTCGCCAACATTTGAAATTACGTTAATGTCATGCGTTTGCGATGCAAGGCCTCGGACAAGTTTAACAGAACCAGTGCCCCCAGATAATACCGCTATCATATTTTTTTCAGCTCTTAAAACTCCAATTGTGAACCATGGTTGTTCCATATTACTTTTTCAAATTTAGCAAATTTTTCAAAAAAATTGCATATTTATGGATAGATTTATTACCGCCTCAGAGACGAAAGTTTTCGTGACTAGCAGGTCCGCCATTTTTACTGTTCTTCTATCTGCGATTCTTATAGTTGGAACAATTTCTCCTGCACTGGCAGCCCAGCTAGAAATTAGAATGAATCCAGAAGCAGACTTTGCAACTGGCGATATGAAATACCAAAAAACAGTTTTCATTGAATATAATGATGGTGGAAAAATTGCCGACCAGCTGCGCGGAAAAGAATTTTCCATTGTTTTTACCGCTGATGCGACAAATCCAGGGGTTGCAAAGCTACGAGACCAGCTAAATCAAAATATTGCAAGCAAGGGAAGTGGCACACACATTACTGATCTTGTTGTAGAATATTCAGCTCATCTAACTGGAAGACCATTAAGCACATCAATTGATTACAAGGTTGTACTAAAGCCGACAATCAATGACTATGTCATTAGGCCATTCTCCACAAATAGTCCTGCCCTAGTTGATATAAGCTGGCGAGGCTTGGCAGTAAGTGGTCCTTTTGCTGTAAACACACCTCAGTATGGTGATGTTGAAATCAATATGCCAAAATCTTTTATCAAGTCTATCATACCTGATACTTATTCAGTGATTGCAGGAACACAAGCAGAGACACTTCTTTCAAAAAGCATCATTGACGCTTCATTTATTGGAGAACAACCATTCTCTAACTGGCATTTTTTGTTTGACCCAACAGGCATTAATGTTGATGCAAGTACATATGGTCTAGACGAATCAATTAGTGGATTTGTAGTTTCTACATTTACTATGGGTGAAAGTAGTTTTAGAGAGGGTATACAAATTGAAAGGGAGGAATCAGCACAATTTACTGCAGACAAAACATATACCGTTAGAACAGTCCAGTCAGCAGACAATGCAAATCTCAAAGTTATTGGGTTTGCAGCAGTAGATAGACTAGAGGGCGAAGAAGTTCTTGGTGTTAGTCCACAGGCACCACAAGGATATGCAACAACATCTACTGGTGGATTTCCGGTTTCAATAATTTATGGAATGGCAGCAATGGCAGGCATTGGTGCAATTGCAATATTTTTCATTAGCAGCAGACAATTAAAGAAAGAGGAAGGCAAGGGCCAGCAGGGAATTGACCCTTCACAGCTACGAGGATATTCAACTAGCAGTGCGTCAGGTGGATACCAGACAAACCGAGGAGAGGCTCAGCTAATCAGCGATGCAGAGTATGATAAACATCGAAGTGTGTACGAGACAGAAAAACCTGCAAGTGGCGGCAACAAGGGCGGCGCCATGCCAAAAGACTGGAAGCCATCAAGTTAGTGCGTGCCAGTAGTAACTCTCCTTCTGTTTTAACGATATTTCGCTTTGCAGCCTACCTGAACCAGGTGCAGGCACCTATAGTTCTGTTTGGCCTTGCTCCATGCGGGACAGATTTTTCATTCCATCTCTGGAAATCTCAGGTTTTGCCATCACTGTACACCCCAGATAGGATTTTTTTCTATTCTGTTGCCTGTCATCTCTGACAATCTGTCGCCAGACCACATTGCCTGCAGGGAGGGAGAAGTTTCCTCTGACGAATCAGCGTATCGTTCACCGGCTCGCACTAGATTGTATGCAGTGCTGGTAGATTTGTGTATTACTGATCAGAGTATCTTATAATCCTGAAGAATTGATTGGATGTCGTCTTCTGATTTTGCCTGAGAATAATCCAAAAGCAAGTTTTGGTTTAGATCATAAAATGTATGACCCCACTTGAATTTATCAAGTAGCTTGTGTGTAAGCTCGGCATATCCTAAAATAAACAGAGCTGCTGCTATTGCCTCAACTGTTGTAAGTTTGTGTAGCTTTGAGTAATTGACTGGGTTTCCTGCAAGGAGTGGTGGAAGCTTGCGTTTTAGTCCAGCAAAATTTTTTGTAAAGGCCTGCTCTGCTTTTTCCCATGAGCAGTCAATGCCTGTAACAGAATCAAAAAGATCTTTATCAGAGAATAGTAGCGTTTGTTTTGCAAAAGGATCTAGGATTAGAGTGTGTTGTGTTGTTTTTTTAATTGGCCTTGCCATGCCAAATTTTACAAGCTTTGCAGCTGTGCATTTTTTTGGATCGTCTTGATTAAACATCAAAACTTGAATTTGCATTAAAAAGAAAATTTGTTTTTGTTTATTTTATCTTATGCTGCTGGAAGGTAGGCAACCTTATAGTAGAATCTTGAAGGCTCGTCGCTTTTCAAAATTTCTACATTCCATGAAGAGTCAGGCATTTTGGCATCAGCTGATTCAGGAATTATTGTGAACTTTTCTAGTCGTGCATCAGGTCCGCTGTATCTTATCTTGTAGCTGATGCCATCAACTTCAACTATTTTGTAAATTGTTCCAGGTGCTCGCGTTGATTCAGAGACAAGACAGCCTGTGTCTTGTCCAATCACGCATGTTCCTGATGTGGTAGTAACCTGTATGTTGACGTTTGCCTCATCGCCGCGCTTTGTTGTAAGAAGCGAGCCGTCAATTGAGCGAGGCTGTACTGCTTGCTCATTAATTGTTTTTTCACTTACTGTAATTGGGATTGATGATTCTGTAATCCTGTTTTCTTTTTCAAAGAATTTCTTTGCTGGTGTTTCTGTTTCTACGGGTTTTTCAGTCTCTACAGGAATAGATGCTGCTGGTTTTTCTATTACTGTAAAGATCCTTGAGACAGAGCCAAAATCTGTGTCAGCTGTTATCAGATATCCGCCCAAACTTGTTGGAGCATTGTGAATCTTAAATTCATAGGTAAATGTACCTGCTTTGTCTGGCTTTACAGTAACTACTGGCACTCCTTTACCACAGTAGAATGCGCCACATGTGATTGCTGATGGATCTTCTTTTATTACAGTGAGCTCAAATTCGTCAAGGAAAATCAATTTGTTTAGTCTTCCAGTGGCTTTTACAATGTCGCCGGGATAGTATTCTTCCTTATCTAGTTCCATTTTCAATGCAAGTGGTTCGTCTCCACCAACTACAAAGTTGTTGTTTACTGCAAATGACACTTCATCATATAGATTAAAGTAAGAAGCTGTCACCTTGTAAGTGCCATCTTTGAATATTGCAACTGGCATGTCAAATGTTTGTCTAAAGTCTCCTGATACATCAGGATGCACTGATGATTCATAGATGACTTTTGATAGAGGTGATTTTACAAGTATTTGGACTCTTTCAGGTATTAGCCCTGCTGTTGCCTGTGGCCTTTTTGTAGTCTTTCCAGATACTACTAGTTTTTCTCCTGCATCGTATACAGCTTTGTTTATTTTAATTACAAAGGGTACGTCTAAGACAAAGTCTTCGTCAGGATTAGGAGATACTCTAAAGAAGAGTTTTTCTTCCTCTCGTTCTGAGGATATCTTTATTTCATATGTTCCAAAGTTGCTTGATGCCAACGACCTCGCATTGCCTGCTTGTGATGCCAAGTTATCAGACGATGGAACAGACCAGCTCCATGAGAATGCTTGGTTATTAATTACAACGCCGTGTCTTTCTGTGTCACCGGTTGGCTTTGTAACTGTAATTGAAAGTGTTTTTTGTGGAAAACTTGTTGAGACTTTACCAGTCATCTGTACCTTTTCTCCAAGACCATAGACTTTTTTGTCAAGCGAAGCTATAATGTCATTGACTCCAATTACTGCAGATTCACTTATGGTAAATGATGTATCCGTAGTGTATTTGCCTTGATCAAAGCTTGCCTTTACTGTATAAGTTCCAGGCTTGAAAAGTTCTCCTGAAATTGCGATTTCTGATCTAAAGTCGCCAACAACGTTTGGTACACTAGTTAGTGTTAGTTTGGTTTGTGTTGCACATATCTCTTTTTTATCTACACAGCTAAGAAATGCGACATCTTTGCCATTAGGATCTTTTATGGTTATAGAGACGGTAGGAGTTTCAAAGCTACTTCTAGTTTGTATGTTGAATACATTGCCAAGTATGATGAGTTTGTCACCAATGTTATAGGAATTTTTATCAGTGGTAATGGTAAATGGTTCAGTACTTACTGTTTCCTCTGGATTTTCGGTTACTTTAATGAAGACTTGTTCAGAGCCAATATCTTTTGAGACTGTTATTTTGTAGGATCCTAATCGTTCAAGACCACTTGGAATTGTAAATTCGTAACTAAATGTACTATCTCCTGCTAGTCTCGCCACATCTGACTTCTTAAATTGATTCTGTATGTTGCCTGTTACTGCACCCTGACGAATTTCTTTTGCAGAAACTGGTGATCCTAACTGCAATATTTCAATATCAAAAGATGGAATCCATGCAGTGTTTAGTCGTCCAGTAACAGTTACCTTTTCTCCAGGTTTGTATGAGGTCTTGTCTGTCTTTAATGTGATTAATTTTGCTTCTTTGAGATCTGCTACCAGATCAAAGGCTGTTTCTGTGTAATATGTTGAATATTCTGCTGTCACTCTATATGCTCCATAAACTGGCTTTACTGTGTTCATGAAAACAGAGCCAGTAAATTCACCTTTTGCGTTTGGATAAAGAACTCCGCTTGCAACAGTTTGTTTTTCAGGATTGATTACTTTGTATTTTAGACCTTCAAGAGGAATTACATCAGTAGCTGATGCCTTAATTGATACAAACTGTCCTGGAAGGTATGCTTCCTTTTCTGTTGTTATCAAAAGAGAGCCTATCTCTTTTTCTTCAACTTGTACAACTTGAGTGCCAAGTGAGAATTTAGTTGATGCACTTCCATCAGCATACTGTGCTGTAGCTGTGTACTCGCCATCATTAAAGCCCAGTACTTTGCTCAAGTTTATTGTCGTTTTGTAAGAAAGGTTTAGATCAGGGAAAAGTGTAATAGTTTTTGATAAAAAGTTGGGGCCTTCAATATTTACCTTGATTTGTGCAGGTTGAAAATAAGGTTTCATAACATAGATACGTTCTGAAATCTTTCCTGTGATGGTAGCAGTATCACCAAAAATATAATTTTCTTTATCAGTTGTTATAGAAACTGTAACGGAAGTTGTTTCCTCTTCTATTGGTAACTTTCCATTTGATTTTCCTGGGTTTCCAGACCTAAATTCCCAATCGGTATCAGAGTCAGTATCATAGCCGTCATAGATTCTCTGCCAGCTGGTATAGTCATTTTTTAAATCCGTAAGCTTTGGTGTTTTATCAACAACGTTGCCTGCCTTGTCTCGTAATTCAACTACTTCTGCTACATCTGGAAACCACAATGCTTGGTGACTAAAGAGCAGGTAGCTGTCTGGTTTGATTATTGTTCCATCTGAGATCTTTAATGTTTTTTTAAGAAGTGTAGTAGAGGCTATAGACCATCCTCCAATATCTATTGGTGAATTGGTCGGATTATATAGCTCTACCCATTCAATGATTGACTTTGAATCGTCACCTGGAGGATTGATATCAATTTCATTAATTACAACATGATCAGCTATGGCATCAGTTTGTCCTAGTGCTGGAATAACAGTGCCTGCTAGCAGAAATAATGCAAGCAGTCCAAAAATTATCTTTGACTTTATCAAATCCAAGGCCTCTTATAGTTTGGTCGCTAAAATGACCATTTTAGATTGGAATTGAGCAAAAGTTGAGCTGTTAGTAAAAGTACCATGTCTATGCCGCCTCACGCCTATAATTTAGGCAATTATTAGTAATAAGACCTACGCAGAATTGCTACTTTTATTGCAAGTTGGGCATTTGTTATTTGTTATTTTTTCACCACAGTTTGCGCAAATTCCTTCACCTAGTTTTTCCAAGATGATTTTTTTTCTTCTTCCCACAAACACTTTGACTCCAAAATAAAGCAAAATTGCAATTATTACTGCATAAATTGGCGCCATAAATGGCATCAGGCCAATCATGACAAACAATACTGCAAAAATCAAAATTCTGTCACGTTTTTCAAATTTCAATTTGCAACATCTTGTGTAGGATTTGATAAAAAGTTATGCCAGTGCTCAGATCGTGAGACAGAATTGTTACTTCATCTTTTATCATTACTCTAACTCTTCTTCATCGCCTGGCAGATTTGTTTGTATTTTAGACGATAAGAATTCTACTTTTTAAAAATGGTGGGATTGGCAGGATTTGAACCTACGACCTCTAGCGCCCAAGGCTAGAATCATACCAAGCTAGACCACAATCCCGTTGTGAGCTCAGATTTTGCTCCCCAATTTAAGCTTCACAGATGATGATTTTAAATAATATTCAAAAACAAACTAACCGTTGAAAATTGATGACTATGTTGCAGCTGGAAAGATAGCTGCAGAGGTTCGTGAAAATGCAAGGAAAAAAAATTGGATTGGTACATCGCTTTTTGAAATTTGCGATAAAGTTGAAAGCGAGATTACAAATCGTGGTGGCAAGTGTGCATTTCCTGTTAATGCAAGCTTGAATGAAATTGCTGCACACTATACTGCAGAACCAAACGACCAAAAGATTATCTCAGATACGGACTTGGTAAAAATAGATCTTGGTGTCCAAATAAATGGCTATATCGCAGATACAGCCGTTACGGTTTGCTATAATCCTCAATATGATACTCTAGTGCAAGCTGCAGAAGATGCGCTCAAAAGTGCAATGTCAATGATTAGGACAGGCGTCAAGGCAAGCGATGTTGGAAGGACGATAGAAAAGGCAGTAAAGCAGTTTGGCTGCAAGCCAATCATAAATCTAAGCGGCCACTCTCTTGGCCAATATACAATTCATGCAGGCAGATCAATTCCAAATGTATGGTCAATTGGCTCTTTTTCTTTATCTGATAGCGAGGCTTATGCCTGTGAGCCTTTTGTGACTACGGATAAGGGACTAGGCTTTGTAAGAAATGGCAAGACAAAAAACATTTTTGCTCTAGTTTCTAGAAAAAAAACCAAAAATGATGAGGCAGACAAGCTAGCTGAATACATATGGACAAATTTCAATATGTTACCCTTTGCGTTGCGATGGATTGTAAAGGATTGGAGTGAGCAAAAGGCAAGAGAGTTACTTGATGTATTAATCAAAAAAAAAGTTGTGCATGCGTATCCAGTACTAGTTGAAGCAAGTGGACAGAGAGTAGCACAAGCAGAGCATACCTTTATTCCGACAGAAGGCGGAGCAACTATTACTACGCTTTTATAGCCTCTGCAAAAATTTTTTCGATCATAATTTTTCCTTTACAAGATGCGCATTCGCTTGTTTCCTTGAAAAGAAAATCACCTGTTTTGAATTTTCGCTTTGTCATGTTATTACATGACACACACTTTTCAACCGTGTAGGTTGTTTTTTCTTCTTTTTTTGAAAACATTACTGTGAAACCCCCAGCGTGTTTCCTACTCCTACAACAAGTATTGACTGTCCTGGTTTTGTATTTTCGGCAATCATCTCATAAAGTTGAGATCTTGTTTCATCTGCCTTGTCTGCAATTTCTTTTGTCATGGTAGTAATTGCCTCCTTTATTGATTGTTTTACTACGATTGCAAAAATCGGGATGTTGTTTTTTGTTGCAATTTCTTCAATTTGAAACCTGTCCGTTCCAATCCCACCAATTGCAGCACCAAAGCCTTGAGCAACGGTAGCAGAGTCTTCGCCTTCTAGCTTTACTGCAGCATCAATCATGATGATTGTGTCTGGCTTGTACTGTGATACAATATGTTCAACACCGTCTCCTGGCCTTCCAACAGTAGCTAGTGGCCCTTCTGCCTTTAACAAATACAATTTTCTTCCCTCATATTCTTTCTGGCTCCAAACAGTCTCAAAAGCAACTTTTTGTTTTTCTGTTCCAAGCATTATTTTTCCAACAACCATTGGGCCAATTCCGTCACCAATTGGCTGGCCATGTTTTAATGCAGAAATTGCTTCTTTTAGTGCATCTGCTTCTTCCATAATGAATGGCAACATCATCTGAAGTGGCAAAATTAGTGGATAGTTATTTTGTTTTTTTGCGGTAAGAAACAGATGGTTTACGATTTTGTAGAGAAGCTGAAGTGTTGTAGCAACCTCAAGTAAGTTTTGTACTTTGGTTATCTCCAATGTTTCAATGTCAGAAAAGATTGTCTTTACTTGCGACCTAGTATATTCCTCACGTGAGCGCATGATGTGTCTTACCTTTGGTATGATTCCGTTTGGATCCATGTCCACAGGCATTATTGTAAAATAACTTATGAATCGGTCTAGCTTTTCAGTTGGATCAGTTTTTGGTTTTAGCTCTTTTTTGATGTAATCGATTAGCTCCTTTCTTGATTCCTCTTTTAGATGTTTTAGTTTTTCAATGTTTTTTTTGATGTCACCTGATGTTATCTGTAATTGTATTCTTTGGCCATAAAACATGAAGATAACAATAGGTATAATCCAAATCAACCACAGTAATGGATTTGTGTCATCGCCTAGACCAAAAATTTGATCAATATCAAAATTTGCAAAGTCCATTAGACAGACCGTTGGAATTTCTAAATTAAATCATTCGTTATTGCTTGGCTTGCAAGTGCGATTTGTCACGAACAAGTATCTACAAAGTGTAGAATATCAAAAAATTGTACTGCATAGTAAATATTTAGTGAGTGGTTTTGTTATAGTCGACGGAGACAAGCTGGAGAATATGCCTCAAACTAAACCTGTTGTGAGTATTGAAAATGTAGTAGCATCTGCGTCTGTTGACCAGAGGATGGACCTAAATGAAATTACGCGTACATTTCCTGATGTTGAATATCATCCGGATCAATTCCCAGGGCTTGTCTTTAGATTAAAGAGCCCAAAAACTGCGACGTTAATTTTCACATCAGGCAAGATGGTTTGTACTGGTGCAAAATCAGAAGAGATGTCAAGAAAGGCAGTGCAGACAGTTGTTCAGAGATTAAGAAAGGGCGGAATTAAGGTAAAAAAAGATGCGGTTGTAGAAATACAAAACATTGTAGCATCGATTAATCTTGGCGGAAAAATTCATCTTGAGCAAGCAGCAAGGACTTTGCCAAGAAGCATGTATGAGCCTGAACAGTTTCCGGGCCTGATACATAGAATGCTTGATCCAAAAACTGTAATCCTGTTGTTTTCTTCAGGAAAGCTAGTTTGTACTGGTGCAAAAAAGGAACCAGATGTTTATAGATCTGTTAATAACCTTCATGCGCTTTTAGAAGAAAAAAACTTGATGATTTACGAGTAAAATTATTTTATTTTTGTTCCAAGCGGTATATCATCAGTAACTGTAAGCCAAAATGGCTTGTCATTTGCATCTGCTGCAAGAAGCATTGCGTTTGATTCAATGCCTGCGATTTTTTTAGTTTCTAGATTAACAATAGCTACAACGGTTTTTCCTATGAGATCTTCTGGCTGATAAAATTCCGCACCACCAATTATCAGATCACGTTTTTCTGATCCAATATCAATTACGCCTTTTACTATCTTTGTTTTTCCTGGAATTTTTTCTACGGATATGATTTTGGCTATGCGAATATCCAGCTTTGCAAAGTCATCATATGTTATTGACATAAAAACACTTTATTTGTCCATTTAAAATTAATTTCGCAAAAACAACTATGACAGATTCATTTTTGAAAGATTTTTTCTTATTTCCTGCGCATAATTTTCAGTGATTTGATGTATTTCGTCGAAAATACTTGGCTCTAGATTTATGCCATAAAGTGTAGTCACAATACCTGCCAAATACCCATTCAAAAAGCCAACTATCTCGCCATAGAGAAAATCATCGTAATTTTGATAGTTTAATGTTGTTTTATCAAATGGTTTTTCCTTGGCGTTTTTAAGAATTATTGGTAGGATTTCTGAAATTTTTTTTGATATTGTTACTCGAAGATATTCATCCAAGAGAATATGTTAAATTGAGACAAGTAAATATTTTTGCGTAAAAATCAAAGTCTTCTTTGCTAGTTTTACAAGAGATAAAATAGAATGAAAGCATGTTTAACATATTGCAGCAATATATCAAAACTTTGCAAAATATTGTCACACGGAAAGGCTCAAGCAAGGTCTTAACTTTTAGTGTACCACATGTTTTCATGGCCTTGCAGCTTTTATCAAGGCAAAGATATGTAAGTCGTGCAATATTTTGTGATGAATTACATTTGGGTGAGGGTGCAATCAAAACGCTGATATCTCATCTAAAAGAGGCAGGGCTTGTAGAATCAATTAAGGCTGGAACTTTACTTACAAAAAAAGGCAATATGTTTGTAAAAAAATTTCTTGAAACTATTTACTCAGAATGTACCGTAAAAAAATGCGAAGTTGCTCCTGCACGTCATAATCATGCCGTCATGTTAAAAAAATATTCAAAAGCAATAGGGAATGGAATGCAACAGCGTGATTATTCCATATTATACGGTGCTGTTGGGGCTACAACACTAGTTTACAAAAATAATCAGTTTGTGTTTCCCACAGGAAAATCCGATATGCTATTTGATGATCGTGTGACTATGAATGATTTGATTAAGAAACTTGCCCCACAGGAAGATGATGTAGTCATAATTGCCTCAGCGGATGAACCATTTGTTGCAAAAATTTCAGCTATAAATTCTGCTTTATGGACACTAGCTACACATCATAAAAATTAGATGAGTTATTGGAGCATAAAACAAAAGAAAACTCCATATTTTAGCATCAAAAAATTGTCTATATGACAATAATTCAGTCGTCAATACGCATCAATGCATCTGCGGATAAAGTGTGGGATGTTGTTTCTGATTTAGATAATGAACCAAAGTTTTGGAAAGGAACAAAAGAAATCAAAAACATCTCAAAGGAAGAAAATAAAGTAACAAGGGAGATAACAATCGCGTTTAAGGATTCAAAATGCATGCAGGAAGTAACATTAGAGCCTAAAAGAAAGATTCAAGCAATATTCACTAAAGGAATCATAGAGGGAACAAAAACAATAGATCTTATTCCAGTAGAAGAAACAACCGAAGTCGAAGTAACGTGGGACATAAAACTATCAGGACTGATGGGAATGTTTACTGGCATGATAAAAAAACACATCAAAAATGGAACAGATCAGGCTCTTGAAAGTATAAAGCAAGAAGTAGAGCGATAGTTTTTGAGCATAGTTTTTGATATTTTCAACTACATATTTGTAGCAATTTTTGTAGGTGTTTCATTCACTTGGATTCTTTTTATTCGCACCATGTTGCTTACTTTTAGAAATACGCCGTACCTAGATAGATTCGAAAAAAAACAACATGAAAAACCCAGAGTATCAATAATCCTGCCTGCAAGAAACGAGGAAAGATTCATCGCAAAATGTCTTGATTCACTTTTAGAACAAGACTATGAAAATTACGAAATAATTGCAATCGATGACTCATCTAATGACTCTACAGCAGACATAATCAAGCAATATTCACAAAAAAGTTCCAAGATTGTGTATGTATCTGCAAGAAAAAAACCAGATGGATGGATTGGAAAAAACTGGGCTTGTGTGGAAGGATACAAAAAAGCAACAGGCCAGTTGCTGCTTTTTACTGATTCAGATACAAAACATTCACAAAATGTACTATCTCTTGCTGTATCGCATCTTTTGTCTTTGAATCTTGACGCACTGACTGTGATTCCAAAAATGTTGTGTCTTGATAGATGGACAAAGATTACGCTTCCGGCTATTTCGACATTTTTGCATACTAGGTTTTCGGCTTTGCGTGTAAATGATCCTGCAAAAAAAACAGGCTATTTTTTTGGCAGTTTTTATTTGATTAAAAACGAGACTTATAGATCTGTTGGTACTCATGAGGGAGTAAAATCTGAGCTCATCGAAGATGGAGCCTTGGGGAAAAAAGTAAAAGAGGCAGGATTTAGGATGCGAATGGCAAGAGGCGAGCATCTTGTTGAGGCGGTTTGGGCAAGAGACTTTGATACTTTGTGGAATGCGTTAAAGCGCCTCATAATACCTCTTTACCTACAAACGCAAGGCATTACAGTTGGAATATTTTTTGCAATCTTGTTTTTACTTTTTATGCCGTTTCCATTTTTGATTTATTCTACAATATTTTTTGGTTCAGCTACATCTTTGCAGCTTTTGTTTGCTGTTTCTTTTCTTGCCTCAATTCTGATTTATGCTGCAGCACTAGTTGAAACAAGGGGTCTGCAGATTAGACAGAAATATGCATGGTTTTGGCCGGTTGGTAGCTTTATTGTAGTTTGTGGTTTTTTGAGCGGCATATTACAAGCAAAGAGTAAGAATGCTGTCTCATGGCGTGGCAGAGAATATGCCATGAAAGATCAAATCCAAGACTCTATTAGTGTGTAGTAAGAATCCGTTAAGAACCACAACTATTGCTAATTCAATTTTAGTTCCAGTTTTGCGTAATCCTATACAAGATTACGCAGAGTAAATGAAAGATTAGGTCTTGTTACAATCTACCCAAACATATGCATATTGTGAGTGTTCGTCAGGGTTAAAAAATTCAACCAAATATCCCTGTTGATTGTATTCATTAGAAGTTGTTTCTTTTTTTGTTATTTTTAGTGTGGAATCTTTGTGTACAAAATAACCTGCTGTATAGAGCGTTTCATCAGGACTGCAAAAGGCAGTCAAGCTTTCAGTGCCTGGATCTACAAACAAGTTATTAACTCCGCTGTGTATCTTTGCCCATCCGCGTTTGATTAGAATATCTGCTGTGTAAGGTTTAACACAAGCACCTTTTTCGTTGCTTGCCTTTTTTACATGGACTAGATCAGGATTATTACACCAAGCTTCAAGTGTACCTACACCTGCAAAAGCTAGAGGAATAAAAGCTGACAAAAAAACAACAATGCAGGATATAGCTTTAACCTTCATTTGATGCAATAAACTGTGACGTACTCATATAGGCTTCTGCAAATTGTTACTTTTCGTAATCCTAAATCAATGGTTTGCGATTACGCAAATTATGCTTGAAACAAATGAAATTCATATTGTAGGCGTGCCTGGTTCGTCAATATCAAAGTCTTTTCTTAATCGATCATATTCTTCTCTACTAATTTCTCCTTCCAAGTATCTTTTCTTAAGAATTCTATATGCTTCTTTATTCTGTTCTTTCTCTTTGTTTGTAATTGGATCTGCCCTTTTGTAACTTGTAAGCGAGGATGGATTTGGATGGGATTTCTTTAACCAAAACCAAGAAAATGCAAACGATCCTCCAATTCCTATGATTAATCCATATGGAAATGGCAAGACCATGTTTACTCCAAGTAAAATTCCAACAGAAACTAGAACTACAAAAATGACTCTCTTCAAGTGAGGTTATTTGGATTCTATATTCTTAAAACATTCTACTCTTACAAAAAAGTAGAGGTAAATCTTTAGGTAGCACAGAGTCGCAAGAATTATAGATAAACCTCATAAACTGTATTCAAATTGGATAAATCATCGCTTATAGCAGGCAGTGCACTAGGTGCTACTGTAGTCTTAATCGTATTTGCTTTTGTACTGTTAGGTCCAGCAAAAAATTTACAGCCAGAAATAATTGTTACAAATGGCCATGATGCAAGTACAGTTGGGCAGGTCACTCCAATTGCTATAAAAAATGATTTGACCTTGACGCAGTTATTTGAGCAAGCCGAATCAGGGGTTGTAAGAGTAACTGTAGATAGAGCTGAAGGCTCTGGTAGGAGTGGAGTTGGTTCAGGTTTTGTTTATGATGCAAAAGGCAATCTAATTACCAATGCACATGTAGTTCAGGATTCTCAAAAAATAACTGTAACATTTCTTGATGGCAGCTCCTATAAAGCACAAATTGTTGGAGTAGATCATTTTACTGATATAGCAGTAATCAAGGTAGATGCAGACCCATCTTTAATGCATCCATTATCTCTTGGAGATTCTTCTAGTCTCAAAGTTGGAGAGTCAGTAGCTGCAATTGGAAATCCCTTTGGGCTTTCTGGTTCTATGACTGCAGGAATAGTAAGTCAGCTTGGAAGGGTTTTGCCTTCTCAAGAGTCTGCGTTTTCAATTCCAGATGTTATACAAACCGATGCGGCAATAAATCCAGGAAATTCGGGCGGACCGTTGTTAAATATGAGAGGCGAGGTAGTTGGTATAAACACTGCAATCCAGTCAGCAACTGGCGAGTTTTCAGGGGTTGGTTTTGCAGTTCCAGCAAGAACGATTTCAAAAATTGTTCCACAGTTAATTTCTGAAGGTGCGTATCACCATCCATGGATGGGAATTGCTGGAAGGGACATTGATCCTGATCTTGCTAATATTCTTGGTTTAGAAGAAGCAAAAGGATTTCTAGTAATTACTGTAGTAGAAGACAGTCCAGCAAGCAAAGCTGGCATTCATGGTTCTAATGAAACCGTTGAAGTGGACGGTGTAAGCTACCAGATAGGCGGAGACATAATTGTGTCAGTTGACAGAAAAGAGGTCAGAAAAATAGATGACGTTTTGGTTCATCTTCAGCGAGAAAAAGCAGTTGGAGACAGTATGGTCTTACAAGTTTTGCGAGATGGACGCGTTTCTGATTTTACTTTAATACTTGAAGAAAGACCCCAATAGAACTGATAAAGATTATTTAAATTTTAAAATGATTTTAGTTGATTGTTTTACCACAGGAAGGACATATTTTAACTCCTAATCCTCTATACATTGAACACCGGGACAATCTGGTTTGTTAACATTATTTGATTCTGGTTTGTGCTCTAAACAAAAGGCATCTACAAAAGAATTTGTAAATCCTAATGGTTTACCGCAAACTTTACAGTTTAAATCAATTAGCAAACTAATGTGATACCATTATACCAGAATATTCGTGTTACTTTTTAGAACAAGAATAAATACTTCAAGCCAATCTATTGAGTCGTTGAGTAATCTCATTTTAAATTGTGAAATATTAAATCATGTTCTTGAAGGCAAAAAAATAACATTCCAAGACGCAATTGATATTTTTAATATTTCAAAACATGATCCGGTAGAACTTTTCAATACGGCCCAAATACTGAGAAACAAAAACAAGAAAAACATTGTTACTTTTTCAAAAAAAGTGTTTTTTAATGTAGTGAATCTTTGCAGAGACATTTGTTCTTACTGTACATACAAAGCAGAACCAGGAGAATCAAAGCTTTCAATGATGAACAAAGAGGAGGTATTACAACTTGTCCAGATTGCAAAAAAGTACAGATGTGTAGAAGCTTTGTTTGTTACAGGCGAGCGACCAGAGGAAAGATATGATGATGCAAGAAAATGGCTAAAAAATAATGGCTTTTCAAGTACAGCCGAATACTTAGCATATTGTTCTGAAATTGCTCTAGAAAATGGATTATTCCCTCACACAAATGCAGGAAACCTGACAAAAAACGAGATGAAAGAGCTTAGAAAAACCAATCCCAGCATGGGATTAATGCTTGAGAATTCAAGTGAACGACTTTCAGAAAAAAATATGCCGCACCACTTTGCTCCAAGTAAAAAACCAAGGGAAAGATTACGTATACTTGAAAACGCAGGAGAGCTTGGCATTCCAATGACTACGGGAGTTCTTGTTGGGATAGGTGAGACAGGAAATGAAATTATTGAGTCTATTTTTGCAATAAAGAAAATTCATGATAGGTTTGGCAATATTCAGGAAGTGATTTTGCAGAATTTTCAACCAAAAGCCGACACAATCATGTCTGATTTTCCACCAGTTGATGAAAATTACTTCAAGAGAATAGTTGCGCTTACAAGAATAATAATGCCTGATATGAATATCCAAATTCCCCCAAATCTTTCACCAAAATCTTATCAAAGTTTTCTTTCCGTTGGCATAAATGATTGGGGCGGAATATCTCCGTTAACACCTGACTATGTCAATCCAGAATTTTTGTGGCCCAGAATACAAAATGTTGAAGAGAATTGTCAAAAAGCAGGCTTTGAGCTAAAGGCAAGATTTCCTGTGTATCCAGAATTTTTCTCATTTGTTGATTCAAAGATAAGAGACAAAATGTCAGAAATTCAAGACTACAAAGGATTTGTAAAAAGAGAGTATTGGAAATGATAGTTTCTCAGATTGATTCGCTTTTAAAAAATGCAGATCCGTTGGTTTCTTCAACGCTAGATAGAGCATTATCAGAAAAAGAAATTAATGCAAAGGAGGCTGAACGACTATTTTATGCAGATGGAATAGATTTTCATCTTGTTGGCATGGTAGCTGATGAGCTTCGAAGAAGGCGAGCTGGAAACATTGTAACTTATGTTGTCAATAGAAACATAAATTTCACAAATGTCTGCATAAAACAGTGCGGTTTTTGTGCGTTTTCACGAGACTTTAGAGAAGAAGAAGGCTATTTTTTGCCAACAGAAGAAATTGTAAGGCGTGCAAAAGAGGCACATAGCTGTGGTGCAACCGAAGTTTGCATCCAAGCAGGTCTTCCACCAGACATGGATGGAAAACTTTATGAAAAAATTTGCAGCGAGATAAAAAAAGAAGTTCCTGACATCCACATACATGGTTTTTCTCCAGAAGAGGTGCTGTATGGCGCCACAAGATCAGAAATTTCAGTAAAAGAATACCTTTTAAGACTAAAAGAGGCAGGGGTTGGAACGCTTCCTGGCACTGCGGCTGAGATTTTAGATCAGAATTTACGCAATAAAATTTCGCCTGGAAGAATTTCTGCTAAGGATTGGATTGAAGTTATAAAAACTGCCCATAGACTTGGAATAAAATCGACATCCACCATCATGTTTGGTCATTTAGAAACACCAGAAGACAGAACAAAACATATTGCACTATTGCGGGAGATCCAAAAAGAAACAGGAGGCTTTACAGAATTTGTACCACTTGATTTTATAGCAAATGAAGCGCCTATGTACAAGTACAAGCTGCATGATGGAATAAGAAATGGTGCGAGTGCAAAAGATGTTCTGCTAATGCATGCTATTGCAAGAATCATGCTAAATAATTACATAAACAACATCCAGATGTCTTGGGTAAAAGAAGGTCCAAAATTTTCTCAGATTTTGCTAAGATGGGGGGCAAATGATTACGGTGGAACCCTAATCAACGAATCCATTTCAACGTCTGCTGGTGCACAACATGGTCAGCTTCTCAGACCAAAAGAAATCAGGCGTCTTGTAAGAGAAGTAGGGCGAATCCCAGCAGAAAGAAACACGTCTTATGATATACTTAGAACTTTTGAGCAAGAGCCGCCAGAAAGCGAGCTTGATTCCATTGAGGATACAACAAGATTTGGTTCGTATTTTGAGCTTGTCAAAATCGACAAATATAGATACAAAAATCAAAGAAAAAACTAGTTGTCATCAATTGATACTGTCCTATCTTATGCAAAAAGCATAAAAATTGACGAGTGCGAGGCCATTTTTTGCCAAAGCAAGATTACAACAATTAGAATCACAGATTCTGAAATTGCCGAAGTAAAGCAAAATTATGAGAAAAAGCTTGGAGTGCGCATAATTCACCAAAAAAAGATTTTTGGCTCTGAGAGTACGATTTTAGATAATCCTAAAACAATTGTTGATTCGGCGCTTAGATTGGCGTCTTTTCAAAATCCAAAAACATTTTGGAAGTCACTGCCATCCCAATTAAAAAAAACACCACTTGAAAAGATCTATGATAAAAGATTAGATGAGATTTCTGGCAATAATGCGGTAGATATTGCACAACAAATGATCAACACTGCTTCTGATAAGAAAGTAACAAGCATTACAGGTTCGTTAAATATTGTATCAGAAAAGTTTGAGCTTGGAAACTCAAATGGATTACGATGTTCTGATGATGCAACGTACATTGCAGGAACAATTAATGCAGATTCTGATATTGGTAGTATGGCAGTTTCTGGCATAGGACATGCAAGCTGTAGAACACTTGATGCATTTGATGCTGAAACAGTTGGAGGCGATGCAAAAAACATGTGTATTGATTCAATAAATCCTCAAAAATGTGAAGAGGACGAGTATTCTATAATTTTTGAGCCATATTCTGTTGGCGAAATTTTATCATTTGTCTTTGCATCAAACTTTAATCTAAAAACATATTCAGAGAAACGAAGTTGCTTTTCAGGTATGCTTGGCTCTAAAATAGCAGTAGCTGATTTTACTGTACTTGATAATCCACATGCAAAAGAAGGAATTGGTAGTAAAAGCTTTGATGATGAAGGAGTTGTTACGCAGGTTAGACCATTAATTGAAAATGGAATATTCAAAAATGTTTATTCAGATTTGTTTGATGCCTTTAAAGAAGAACAAAGCTCATCTGGAAATGCAAGCAGAGAGGGCTCGCCTATGGGTCGAGATTCACAACCCATACCACAATCAGCACCGCATAATCTGCATCTAACTGGAGGAAAAATTAGCAGAGATGAAATTATCAAAGAAACTAAACGTGGTCTGCTTGTTGGCCGTCTCTGGTATACATATGCTGTAAATCCAATCAAGGGAGATTTTTCGTGCACAGCCAGAAGCGGTGTAAGAATTATTGAAAATGGAAAAATAAAATCGCCAGGAAAATCATTTAGAATTGTGCATAACTTGCCTTTATTGTTAGAAAATATTTCTGCGGTTGGAAATGACGAAAAAAATGTTTTACAGTGGGCATCTCTACCTTCAATTGCACCTACAATAAAGGCAGAGAAAATCAAGATCACTCCAATATAATCAAGTGTAAAAAAATCACCTGACTAGTGTAACAAAGCTCGAGTCATCAATTAATAAAGTAAAGTACGGTACTATACCGTATCATGAGAGCAAGACTTACCTATATCCCGATAGAAGTTGCCGATCAGTTTGAGGATTTTATAATAAAAAGGGACGAACAAGTACTAGATGCGATAAAGGCTCGAGCCCGCGACTATAGCACCTTGTCTTTGCTAAAACTACTATACCAGCTCAAGAGCACACCTATGACATTTTCTGATCTTTATTCAAAGTCAAAGATCAGGATGAAAAGATCATTTCTTAACTATCTGCATCTGTGTGTTGACTATAATTTTGTAAAAAAGGAAGCGATTGGACCAAATGTCATCTATTCTATTACAGACAAAGGAAGAGTGATGCTAAACTTGTTTATTCAGAAAAGTAATTAGGCTGCAAAAATTTGACGTAATTGGTGTCAAGTAACAGTTTTCCTGAAGCCGAAGTTTACCAAATAAAAAAAACAAGGTACAACAGCCCCATAGTTTTTGCAGGATTTGTTGGCGCCGGTCTTGCAGGCTCCTTAGCTGTTGGGCATATCATCGAAAAGTTGCGCATGGAAGAAATTGGATATATGAGATCAAAATATCTTCCACCGTCAACTGTTTTTATTCAAGGCAGGCTAAGACACCCATTTCGATTTTATGCCGATAAAAAAGGCACAGTTTGCGCAATAATTTGTGAAATTACACTCAGGATGGAGGGCTTATACAATATCGTATCTGCGATTCTTGATTGGGCCGAAAAAAATGGATCAAATGAAATAGTAATACTTGATGGTGTTGCAACCGATAAAGAACATGACAACAAAGTGTTTTGTGCAGCAGAAGAAGACCTATGTAGGGTAATGGCAGACAAGGACATCAACATGATTCCTCGAGGTTTTATTACTGGCATGTCTGGTGGATTGCTTAATGAATGCCTACTACGAAAAATTAAAGGCGTAGCATTACTAGTACGTGCAGATCAAAAAATGCCAGATCCTCTTGCAGCTGCTACGCTAGTTGATGCAGTAAATAGGGCGTATGGAACAAAAATAGACACAACAGAGCTTGTTAAAGAAAAAGAAAAAATCGGAGTTGACTTTAAAGAGCTTTCAGAAAGTTATGCAGAGCACAGAAAAACGCTTTCTGGTATGTATATGTAGATTGGATTATCCAAATTCTTTTATTGAAAACAATTAAGCATCAATTTATGACACTAACATACAAACAAGCAGGCGTAAATGTTCAAAATATAAAAAAAAGTCAAAAAGAAATTGGCAGAATTATCGCATCAACACATAATCTGCAAAAAAATGTAAAGGTAAAACATGGTTTTGGTCATTATGCAGGAATTGTCACCGTTTCTGACAAGGTAACATTAGCAATGCATACTGACGGTGTTGGAACTAAAGTATTGATTGCAAACATGATGAAAAAATATGATACTATAGGAATAGATTGTATTGCTATGAATGTAAATGACATAATTTGTGTTGGTGCAACGCCAATTTCCTTTGTTGATTATATTGCGGCAAATAAAAATGACAAAAAAATATTTACACAGATTACAAAGGGGCTTGCAAAAGGGGCAAAATTAGCCCAAGTTCCAATTGTTGGAGGAGAGACTGCCATCATGCCAGATTTATTTTCCGGAAAGAGCTTTTCTTTTGATCTGTCTGGAATGGTGGTTGGCATGTTGCCAAAAAGAAAACTGGTTCTGGGAAATTCAATAACTAGAGGCGATGTCATAATGGGCATAAAAAGCAGTGGACTGCACTCAAATGGCTATTCTTTGGCAAGAAAGGTTTTGTTTTCAAAATATTCAATAAAAGACAAGATAAGAGGAGTCGGCAAGCTTGGAAATGTACTTTTAACTCCAACTCAAATTTATGTAAAGCCCGTTTTAGAAATACTAAAAAAATGCAAGGTTCATGGCCTTGCCCACATAACAGGAGGTTCTTTTACAAAGCTGCTTAGACTAAAAAAAACAGGATATGATCTTTTCAACATGCCTCAAGTGCCACCCATCATGCAGTTAATCGAGGATAAAGGAGTAAAAAGTGATGAGATGTACAAGACATTTAACATGGGAATAGGATTTTGCATAATTGCACCAAAGGATGAAGCCAGTAAAATCAATTCAATTATAAAAAAACACAGGCTTCAAGGCCAAGAAATTGGAAAAATCACAAATAAGATAGGAGTTTTTGTAAACTCTAAAAAAATTGCATAATCAAATAGACCTCTTTGATATTATTTTTAGCTAATAATTACCTTATATGACTAATTTCAAGACCTAAAGAGAGACTTGGCAGCAGAAACCCAGTTTATTCAAACCATAATTGGTGTTGGGATCTTACTTGTAGCAGCAAAGCTGTTAGCAGAGCTTTTCTTGAGATTAAAACTTCCCATTGTTCTTGGCGAATTATTAGCTGGAATGATTGTAGGTCCCTTTGCTTTGGGGCATCTTATTGTCTTTAATGGAGAGCCTTTACTCAAACTAAATGATGAGATTAAGGTTCTAGGCGAAATTGGCGCAATTGTAATTTTGTTTATGGCAGGTCTTGAGATGACTCCAAAAGAATTTCTCAAAGGAGGAAAGGCTTCTTTTACAGTAGGGACTATGGGAGTTATAGTTCCATTTTTTGCAGGATTGATAGTTTTCCAGTTTTTTGGATTTGATGCATTTCAATCTATGTTAATTGCAACTGCACTAACTGCTACAAGTATTGCAATATCAGTTCAAGTACTATCAGAATTTGGCAAGTTAAAATCTCCAGAAGCCAGATTGATAATTGGGGCTGCCATAGTAGATGATATTCTTGCAATTGCTGTTTTATCTGTAGTAACCTCGTTTGCAGGCAGCGTAGATCAAATTGATGTTGTTGACATTACAATAACTATCTTACAGGTATTAGGATTTTTTGCGGTTATGTTAATAGTTTCAGTATTAGTTATCCCCAAAGTAGTAACACCTAATCTATGGAAAGCAAAAGGAAGTGTTGAAGGAATTGCAACTGCTGCATTTTTTGGGGCCGCCGCTCTTGCGGGTTCCATAGGTCTTTCCCCAATAGTTGGCGCGTTTGCGGTTGGAATGGCACTTTCTACAACAAAGGTATTTGAGAAAGTGGAGGTTTTTACACACAAAATCGGCCTAATCTTTGCACCATTGTTCTTTGCCATAATCGGTGCACATGTAGATTTTACAGGCATAGATCTAGAAATTCTAATGCTTAGCGGCATAATTATTGGCATTGCAATAGTTACAAAATTAGCTGGTTGTGGTCTTCCTGCTTGGATGTTTCTAAAAAGCAGATCCCAAGGAATGAAAGTTGGCATAGGAATGATATCAAGAGGAGAGGTGGGACTCATTATTGCTGGCGTTGGATTGTCATCTGGAGTTTTAGCATCAAATGTTTATTCAACAATAGTATTGATGGTTGCAGCTACTACCATAATTACTCCCATATGGCTAAAAATGGAATATAGAAAAGAGATAAACCGTGAAGGTAGCCAACCAAAGTCTGAAAACTAGTTCCTGATCAAATTATATGTAGAACCAACTTAAAACGAATACAATTTATTTAATTTGTATCTGAGATTACATTACAAAAATGACAGAAAATAATTCTACATTCTCAACAGCGTGTTCTGAAATCTCGCAAAATCTCTTATTAATACAGGTGCCAACAAAAAAGAAGGTAAAGTCTGAAATCAAGAAAGTTTGTACAAAATACTCGCTTGAAAGAATTCCAAGAAATTATGAAATACTTTCAACAGTTACTGGAGAAGAATTTATGAGATTACAAAATGTTTTGTTAAAAAAGCCAGTCAAGACAGCATCAGGTGTTGCAGTTATTGCATTAATGCCAAAGCCGTATGCATGTCCGCATGGCAGATGCACGTACTGCCCAGGAGGTGTTGAGTTCAATACCCCAAACAGCTATACAGGCAAAGAGCCCCTAGCCATAAGTGCCATTGAGAGCCAATACGATCCAAAAAAGCAGATACTTACAAAGCTTGAAAAATTATTGGTTTACGGTCATGATGCAACAAAGCTAGAGCTTGTAATTGTTGGTGGAACATTTCCTTTTATGCCAAAACAATATCAAGAAAATTTCATAAAATCTTGTTATGATGCATTAAATAGTTTTGACTCGCCAACACTAGAAGATGCAAAGAAAAACAACGAACATGCCACAATTAGAAATGTAGGATTTACAGTTGAAACAAAGCCTGACTATTGCAAAAAAGAACATGTAGATTCAATGTTAGAGTTTGGAATTACTAGAGTTGAGATTGGTGTGCAAAGCTTGCATGAAAGTGTTTACAAAATTGTAAACCGTGGACATGATCTAAATGACGTTATAGAATCATTTCAGATTGCAAAAGATGCTGGCTACAAAATAGTTGCCCACATGATGCCTGGTTTGCCAACCATGACACCTAATGATGACATTTCCGATTTTATGATGCTTTTTTCTGATTCACGTTTCAAGCCAGATATGTTAAAGATTTATCCATCGCTAGTATTGCAAAATACCCCACTTTACAATGACTATCTTGAAGGAAAATACAAGCCATATTCAGATGAAGAGCTTGTTACGGTATTAACTGAAATCAAAAAGAATGTTCCACGTTGGGTAAGAATAATGCGTGTTCAGCGTGAAATATCGCAAGAAGAGATCATTGCAGGACAAAAACTTGGTAACTTGCGCCAGATTATACATAAAAATTTGCATGAGCAAAATCTTAGCTGCAAATGTATTAGATGTAGAGAGGCAGGACTATCAGAAACAGCTGTTATATTTGATGATCTAAGATTAAATCGTGAAAACTATGCTTCCTCAGGAGGCAATGAGGTCTTTCTTTCCTTTGATGATTTAGATGATAGGATCTATGGTTTTGTACGACTGCGTCATCCAAGTGATAAGGTCCACAGAAGAGAGGTAACAGACAAGACATGCATTGTACGCGAGCTTCATGTATATGGCAAGTCACTAAAAATAGGAAAACATGAAAAAGATAGCATTCAGCACTCTGGTTTGGGAAAAAAATTGATGAGTGAAGCTGAAAAAATATCAAAAGAAGAATTTGGTGCAAATAGGATCCTAGTCATAAGTGCAGTTGGCACTAGAGAGTATTATCGAAAGCTTGGTTATTTCCTTCTTGGCCCCTACATGGCAAAGGAATTATGAGGAAAATAAATGTCAAAACAAGAAGTTATCGGAAATGGTACTTGGATAGACAAGCTTGCATGGGAACTAGTTGAAAGAGAAAAAGCGCTTGGAAGAAACACAAAACTGTTAAAAGTTGAGAGCGGCCTTGGCGCATCAGGTATACCGCATATTGGTAGTTTGGGCGATGCCGTACGTGCCTATGGGGTAAAGCTTGCGCTTGAAAATTTTGGTTACAAGTCAGAGCTTGTCGCATATTCTGATGATTTAGATGGATTAAGAAAGATTCCAGAAGGATTTCCTTCTTCACTTGATGAGCATCTTGCAAAACCAGTATCTCTGATCCCAGACCCGTTTGGATGTCATGAGTCATATGGAATGCACATGAACAGTCTTTTGTTAGAAGGCCTTGACAAGCTCGGCATAAGTTATGAATTCAAACGTGCGTATGACACATATCAAAAAGGATTGCTAAAAGAGCAGATTCATACCATATTGATTAATAGTGAAAAGATAGGAAATAAGATTGAAGAGCTGGTAGGCCAGGAAAAATATCAAAAATTTTTGCCTTATTTTCCTGTCTGCTCAAACTGCAACAGACTATACACCGCAGAAGCCTACGAATACTTACAGGATGAAAAAAAAATCAAATACAAATGCCAAGACGCTCTGATAGGCTCAAAAAACCTCAAGGGATGCGGCAACGACGGAATAGCAGACATTACAAAAGACCTTGGCAAGCTTGCATGGAAAGTAGAATTTGCAGCTAGATGGCAGGCATTTGATATACGATTTGAAGCCTATGGAAAAGACATTATGGATTCTGTAAAAGTAAATGACTGGGTTGCAGATGAGATCTTAAAATTTCCCCATCCACATCATGTAAAGTATGAGATGTTTTTAGACAAAGGTGGCAAAAAAATTTCAAAATCTCTTGGAAATGTTGTGACTGCACAGAGCTGGCTAAAATACGGAACGCCAAAATCAATTCTGTTATTACTTTACAAAAGAATTACTGGCGCACGAGAGCTTGGCTTTGAAGATATTCCATCACTTATGGATGAGTATAATGAATTAGAAGACATTTTTTTTGGCAAAATCAAGCTTGATAATGAAGCAAAGGTTGTGAAGGCAAAAGGACTTTATCAATATGTAAACCTGTTAAAACCGCCAAAAAACCCCTCATTGCGTGTCAGCTACAGACTATTAATTGAGATGTGTAAAATTTTCAAAGAAGACAGAATACAGCATGTTACAAAAAAACTGCTTGATTATGGTACAATCAAAAACATTGATCCGCAGATAGAAGAGTTAATTGTTCTAGCTGGTAATTTTGCAGACGATTTTGATACTCAACAAAAAATTGAAATCAATCTTGATGAGCCTATAAAAAAGGCGCTAAAAGAGATAGCAGATTTTCTTTCTGCCGAGGGTGAACCGCAGGATATTCAAAATTCAATATACCAAATTTCTAAGGCTAATAACATTGAGCCAAAAAACTTGTTTAAAACACTTTATCAAATAATCCTTTCAACCGATCGAGGTCCACGTATTGGGCCGTTCATAAATGATATTGGCAGGAAAAAGGTTGCACAAACTCTATACAGTTATGTTCAATAAAATAACTGCCTTGGCACATAGCGAACATAATAAACCAAGAAAAAGCGGCGGGTTTTTTCTTATAATTTTAGGCGCACTCATATTCATGCTAGCTCCAATCACTTTCAGTGAGTCACCACAAACTGGAATAGGTTTTATAATATTGGGATTTATTGTTGGAGGAATTGGCTTTTATCTTAATTTTATAAAAAAAGGAAGTGAATTGAAAAATGGGATTCTTTAAGCGCCTAAAAAAACAAGAAGAGCCAGAGGATGTATTAATTAAAAAAGAATCAGATATTCCGGTCGTAAAAAGGCAAAATGAAGTTCTAAAGGAACATGCACAAGGTGAGTCAGATTATCTGAGAAAAGAAATTCAAAAAAATACTGAGCATCTTAATTCAATTTTGCAAAAATTGGCAAATGTGAAAGAAGAATATGATCAAGTTGTTGGAAATTTAATGTCATCAAAAAAGGAAATGAATCAAAAAAAGACAGAGATGGATGCAATAAAAAAAGAGTATGCAGAACTACAAACTAGACTAAACTCTGCCAAATCAGAACACAATATAGCAAAATCAACACTAGATGAGCTCAATGCGGCAAACCTAAAGCTTGCCTCAATCAAATCACAAATTGCACAACACAAAGAGGATCTAGAAAAATTAAAATCGCAACCAGCCGAGTCTCATGGGGAATTAGATCAAGTGACAGAAAAGTATGAGCAGGTAAAAACAGAGCTTACAAAAGCCAAATCCGAAGTAGATTTTGCAAGACAGCAGTTTCAGTATTTGAAAGATGAAAGCGACAACAAAAAACGGGAAATCGAGGCTGCAAAAAAGGAACTTAAACTTTTAGAAAACGATCTTTCTAGCGCAGGAAGAGGCGGAGCATCAAAAAATGTGATAGAAGCAGCAAGTGCTGTGGTAGCATCAACTAACGCAAAATTACAAAAGGCGCAAAAAGAGATTGAGGTTTTAAAACAGGCAATAGAACGTGAGCGTAATGAACATATAAAAACAAAAAAGCAGTTAGATGAACTGCAAAAATCAAAAAAACAAAAAGCCTAAGAAATTATAAATCATCGCATAAGTTCTGCTGCGATTCCATATAGAAGATAAAATGCTATGCCGCCACCTATTATTGCAACCCAAATTGCAATGTTTTTTTTATTTGCCAATGCTTTACTTATCAAAAAATACAGTAAATGAATGTTTTATGCAAGACATTAAGATCAGCTGAATTTAATTTCAAGTTGGGCGCCAGAAGTTTGTGTGTCAAAGCTAAAAAGCATAAGAAATGTAGTGGGTTTTGTATTAAGTGGGCTTGTAGCAATAATTGTTGGTTGTTTTATGTTAAGAGGAACAATGAATCTCTGGGATAAGCAGGATAAAAAAAATCAAACCAAAGATAGCAAAGAATAGATCATGATGGCAGTACGGTAAAAAGTTACCCAGTGAGCTAAAATACTAGATTTTCTTTATTTTGTTATGGTCGGCCCACAAGATGGCGGTTTTGGATTTGACCAGTCAAAAAAATATTCAAAAATAGATAACCTAGATCAAATTTGCGTCCAATGCCAAGCAGGGCAGCATAAAAAATGTCTTGCAAAAAGCAAACAAGTGCAAAGCTGTGACTGCGAGTATTGTATCGTATATGGTTAAAATCTAAATTTTCTAAATATGAGATGCCATAATGTAGAATCTGGATGCTTTCATGACAAGGCAATACATGAAGACGGCAAAGGCAAATGTCTAGTAAAAGGATGTAAATGCAAATCTTATCAAAAATAAAAAAATTATGGCAGTTTGATTATGCCTTTTTCTATTAGATATTCAATTCCACTAAGATAATCATTTTGTGTGATAAGGCCATTTGACCACCAATCAGCATTATTTCTAATCCATGACGGCACTCTTTTTTCTGATTTACCTTCTTGTACCTTTGATGGCGAGATTAGGTTTTCATTGATAAGATATTGAATCCCATTAAGAAATGTAATATCGTCTGTTTTTTTATCAACCCATGCCCTTACATTATTTTTTAGCCAGTCAGGAACTTTTGCATCAACTCTTGGAACAGTGCTTGTGCTTTGTGTAAATGTCAGTCCAAAGATGTTTGGCTTACCTGATGAATCTAGCGCATCATGGTATTTGACTTCGATGCTTCCGCCAGCAGGGGAGATTAGCCTTGTTCCATCGCGGTTACAGATTTGAGTTGGCATCCTAAAGATCCCCTCAAAAATACCAGTAGCTGGACCTGTTTCAACAAGTGTAAAGCCAGTTGAGGCAAGACCACCTGTCTCAACACCGTTTATTGTACAACGCTTGTATCTAACATCTTTGATTTTTATTTCTAATAGCAAATTTCCGCCCTGATCAATAACGGTATCTACATTATCAGAATTTGGATTATTTGATGTTAGATAAATATCGATTCTGTCATGTTTTTGGTTAAGGTCAGGATCCATCAATATCACCTTCACTGGTTGGCCAAAACGAAACGTTCTTTGATTTAAAGTAACTTTGCCATCATTTGTTCTAACTTCAGTCTGCGATGAGATATCAAATCCTACTCCTGCACTTGCAATATCGGAATATTTTAGATCAATTCCTTTTTCATCAAGCAATCTCTGATTTATTAGAAGTTTTACATCATCACTTATTGTTTTAAGTGTGCTTACAAAGCTTGAATCAAACTGATTTGATTGGGAAATTTCCATACTGCCTGTAAAGGAACCAGAGTTAGCTTCGGTTTCTTTTAGTTCCAGTCTGTATTTTGCATTGTTAATTGGCTCTGAATTACTTTCGCCAAAAGAGAATAGATCAAACACTATTGGTTGTCTATCTGTTTCGCTTGCTATTCTTCCTACACTAGTAGAATCATCTGAAGAATCAAAGTTTACAACTAAAAAGACTGCACCTGTCTTGCTTTTTATTGAAACGACATCTTCATTGTCTATTTGTACCAGTCCTTGCGCACTTGAAATATCCCCTTTGTCAAGTATTTGTACACTAGAACCACTCAAACTTCCAAAATATAATGTCATTGTGGTATCAGAAAAATCGCTTTGTTCTAATTCAAGTTGGTTTTGAAATGATCTAAAATCGTAATTAATCCAGTTTGTTCCATCAGTGTCTGATTCATCGTCATCAATTAACAAATCTGCAAGAGTATTTGCAGTTATACCAAGATTGATTGAAATTTTTTCAAAATTTGTTGCCGGACTAACACTTCGTGTATCAATTAGTAAAATATCAGAATTTGTGTCATTTACTCTAAAAGTTATAGAAGAAATCCCTGCGGAAGTAAGTGATGTACCTGATGTTTCAAAAAATTTTACCTCAGATGTCTTTTCTAGCGTGACTGGATTTCCTATCTGGATTGAAGGAATAATTGCTGTGCTATTATAAACATGAAGATCATCTTTTTTCATCGAACTTAGGTTTTGATCAGGATCTACTAGTGTTACTGCAAATTTTTTGCCTGGGATCAGTGTAGAAAGTTGCATTGATTTTGATGCCTTTTCTCCAAGCGATACAGAAGCCGTAAAGGTGCCAGATAAAATAGAAGCTGATTGTGAGTTATATTCAATTATAGCAGTCTCGCCCCGTGGTGCAGAGCTTGAAATTTTAATATTTGATTTTCCTTGATGATCTGAATTTACAAAAATTCCAGAATTTGGCTGTGTTTCAGCAAATGTTATAATATTTGAAAATGTGTTAGCACCACCATCAGAAACTGTGCTTGATGGTTGTATTTGATTTGTTTTTGGCTCAGCTATATTACCCAAGTTTAAAGATAATTTCCCATTTTTTTCAAATCCAAGATTTGATAGCTTTGATGCTATGTCGATAAGACCTGTTCCACCATTTGCTGCATTAGAACCAGACGATGTAAATGCATAATAGAATGTTCTTTGTGTTGAACCAGCAGTAAATGTCCAAGTATCTTCATCTGTAGGATCCTGATTTAGCTGCATATCATAGATTGTTGCAATCACCTCAGAATTTGTTGGATAGCTGGTTCTATCAAGGCTTATTGAGATGTTTTCAATATCATTATAGTGAAGTGTGACTGATTGTGTGCCTCCTGCCCTATTGTACTGTATTGTCACATCGTTGCTAAATGAAAATAATTGCACTACAGGCCAAATGTCTGCATCTATTCCTATTTGGCCTACGGGAACATTAGAGTTTTGATTTAGACTAGGTGGATTTCGCACTACATTGTTTATTGTTGTTGGTGTACTAGCAGGAGTACCTGTACAAGCACTAAATGACGATTTACCATTTGTGGTACCAGATATATCAGTAGCAGTTGAAATGGCAACTCCTTCAGTATCAGAAAAACTAGCACCTAATACAGAAGCAGCAGTATTTGAACCGCAAAAGACACCAAAGTCTAAGCCTTTACCGTCCTCTCCACTGTCTGCAATATCATCTGCTTCTTGTGCTCTTTCTTTGTTGGCAAAATATGCATACCAACTTCCATCACTTGCCTGAACCATACGAAGTTTTTTGCCATTAAGTGTGACAGCTGGCTCACCTATTGCATCATCAAGTGAACTAATGGTTGGATCCGTAATCACAACTTGAATTACCATCGATCCTGCAAAGTGATTGTTAAAGCGCGGATTTTCTGCAGAAACGTACAGATTTTGATTATGTGAAGCTTCAACAGTACTTGGTAGGATCATCATTAAAACCAAAAATGCAGAGACTCCTACAATTCTAAACAAGACCTTTACCAGTGAAAGAAGGTCGTTTTATAACATAACTTTATCGTATAATTTGTCGTTTCTAGTTTATGTTTTGATTTAATTGATTGTAGCTATCGATGAGTCCAAATATGGGTCCCTCAAATATAGTACAGCTTGAGCCGCATCTTTGACTATAGCAAGATTTGTGATGGAATAAGAAATCTTGATCCTCTTATCAGATTTGCAGGCGTGATAAATCCTAGAGGAAGGCTGGTCGCTGGGGGTATGAAAGAAGGAATAGAACCCTTAGAAAGCCAAAAAGACGACGAGATGCTGTTTATGGAGCTTGCACTACGAGTCAAAATGAGACAGGAATTTGATAAGCAGCTTGGCAAGGTCAAGTTTGCAATGTCATTGCGAGAAAAAGTTCTTGCAATTAGTGTGCCTATTGGAGATGATGTGCTTTATGTTGCAGCAGAATCAAAGGCAGACTATAAAGTTCTTCCAGAAAAAATACTGAATATAATAAACAAAGTCTAGATAAAAAATTAAAAAAACTTTGGTTTTTGATAATAGATAATTTGTGAAAATTACTTGAAGAAATCGCCTAGATTAAAGCCTAAGCCAGCCTTTTTTGTGGGATTTCTTCCCTTACCAACAAGATAGTCATATGTGATTTCTTTTCCACCATATCCTATCATCTGGGCTCCTTTAAGCTCACGTAATCGAAACTGTTTTCCATTTTCTAGTCGAATAACTGCATCGTCACTAATATCAAAACCAGACCCTTCATCATAAAATCTAATTTTTCCCCCCTCTTTTAGCTCAAACTCTACGTTATAGTTTACCTTGCTTCCGTAAACCAAAATGTTTTTCCCCTTTATTTTGATATTATCGACAAGATTTATCACAACTATAGTTTCTGCGTCAAGCCTTACAGTTTCTCGGATATTTCCTGCAATTATTTTGCCTTTTGTGGCTTTTAGCTGAGTAAAGTGTTCTTTTAAAACGTGCAACCCAACTCTTCCTTGCGGATCTGGCAATAGTTCCTTAATTCCAGACACGCTGCCTACTATGATATCGCCATTGTCGGCTGTAATTTGTGCCCCATTTACAATGTCGTATTTATTTTCAACAGGATCCATTAATTTGAAATTTCCATTTGTAACTCTGATGTGTGTCTTGAATTCATCTTTGTCGCTAAAGTACGGGTTTGTTATGCCTCCCCACATTATAATTGGTCCATCATATCTTAGATGGCCTGCCCAGTACTTGCCTTTAATTGATAATGCCTTGTTTGCCTTTCTTTCAAACTCTAGCTCACCTAGTTCTTTTGAACCAAATAATCTTATTCCTGTAACATCAGCTCTGTTTAATGCAGCTGCCCATTCTTCGGCAAGCTTCATTTCTCGCGCAATATCTTTTGACAGTAAAAGGTTTCTTTTTCTTTTTTCTTCTTCAGAATCACCTGAGTAAAATCTGTTTTTTTTGGATGTTTCTTCAAGCGAATCTGGATATTTTTTGCCTTGCTTTAGATCCTCAAATGCAAGCTTTATCCTCTTGAATTTTT
>Ga0194132_10001096_pt1 | contig 55051 bp, 63 predicted proteins | sample TA2KigOf80mmetaG_FD_148612 | JGI IMG/M metagenome (GOLD analysis project Ga0194132, IMG submission 148612) | Freshwater microbial communities from Lake Tanganyika, Tanzania - TA2015054 Kigoma Offshore 80m | ecosystem: Environmental > Aquatic > Freshwater > Lake | place: Tanzania: Lake... | reverse complement strand
TTCCGCAAACTGAACGCACCACAGCTTGTCGGAAAAGTAGCGCGCGGGACGAAGTATGACAATGGCAAAGAGATGAGGGTCGCCGCCTAGTATCTTTTTACACACCTATTGACAACGGCTCACCACAGACTCGCGAGTTTCTAAAACGAAGGTGCTGGAGGGGCTAAGCAACCAACGTGCCGACGCGGGAATAGGCGTCTTTACAATACGTTGTGGAACTTGCAACAGGTCGAGATGACCAAGCGAGGCGAGCGATACTTCCGTTGTGTTGAGTTTAGTTGGCGGCGCGCTGAGCTATGTGCACATTATGCCCACGGCGGTCTCTTAAAACCGATAAAGTGTTATGAAATGCACAGCCCATTGTCGCTGAGCGGTGCCGACGTTAACTTTCGCCGGCGCCCCGGCAAAAGGCAGTGTTTGCGCCGCGTTCTTCGAGCCGTCGAGGTGGATTATGATTTGCGTAAACATCTTACCTCCTTACGTGGACTGCAAAGCCGTAGACGGTGGTTTCCCGCCCCAAGTCCAACACTTGATTTCCGGCGCAACCGTGCGGTGGTTCTTGTCGGCCATCGAAGAGACTCGCTTTGATATGACTAGCGCAGGGAATATGCCAGGCGCGGACAAAGACTGAATTCTGTGATTTCCATCAATTGGGGCGCCGCGTCGGCGCGCCGGCATTTGCGTAGCCGTTAAGCTGGGCAAAGCCCTAACCCGGTCCATTCGACTGCGGGTCGCTGCGCATGATCATCTCGCGCAGCTCGGCTCGATGCTTTTCGCCCTCTTCGTAGATGCGTTCCAAGCCCTCTGCGATGTCGGGCAGTTCGTTGCGCACGCTCTGCATCTTCTCGATTAGAGCCGCGCCGCAATGGTTTTCCTCCTCGAGATCGGCCAGCAGGTAGCGCCAGCTATTTTTCTCGGTCGACAAAACCTGCGGCACCGGCGGCAAGTGACTACCGAGCAGCGTGATCTTTTCTGCAAGCCATTCGCCATGGCGCGCCTCTTCGGCGGCGATGCGTAGCAGGCGTTCGCGAAACTGCGGATATTGCATTTTTTCCGCATGCTGCGCGTAGCGTTTCACATGCTGCATCTCTTCAATGTAACGGTCTTGCAATATCTTGACGATTTCACGATAGCCGGCCGGTGAGAGACCAAAGAATTGGCGCCACCAGTCGGACCAGTTTTTATCTTGTAACATCGCCCTTTCCTCCCTCCATGGCTAAGCTCTGCTGCATGGCGCTAGTGAGCTCTTCGCGTGAAATGTAGCGAAACTCCGGCGGATAGGTGTATTGGCGCACGGTGCGCGCCGGTTGCAGACAACTCCAGAGCTGCATAGCCGCCAGAACGCCGCACAATAGACACGGGCCAGAACCCCGAAACATGGAACCATTCTCCAACTCAGCCCACCACCACAGCCGGTTCGGTTTTTCGGCTTAAGATCCGCACTACATCGTCGTCACTCACCTGGGCGAAGTCGTCGAAAAATTGCCCAACTGCATAAAAATCACCGGGCACGTTGAGACAGACCATCGAATCGCACTCCCGCAGCATAGCGCGCGCGGAGCCCGGCGAAGCGACGGCGACGGCGCCGACAAGCTTGCTCGGTTCTTTAGCGCGCACAGCGCGCAGCGCCGAGGTGAACGTCGAGCCGGTGGCGATGCCGTCATCGACGACGATAACCACCCGGCCCTTAGGGTCGACGGGCGAATGCAGCGGCGTGTAGCGGGCGCGCCGCTTTTTCAAAAGCGCAAGCTGATGTTGTTTCTCTCGTTCGAGATAGGCCGCGCCCAAGTCGGCGGCCCAATCGGCGATGAAAGCGGTGCCCTCTTCGTCGATGGCGCCAATAGCTAGCTCAGGCTGATCCGGATGTCTCAGCTTGTGCACGAGCACAACGTCGAGCTCGCCGGCCAAACCGTCCGCAATAATCTTGGCCATCGGCACCGCGCCGCGCGGCACGCCAAGCACCAGCGCATTCTGGTCTTTGTATTTGACCCGCAGTCGATCGAGAAGCAACTTCGCGGCATGCTCACGATTGGCGAATCGCATGGACTTCCTCCGGTTTACCAGGCCATAGGATATCAACCCCTGCCGGTAGAGTAGGCAAAGCCCGTGCCTAAGAAATGCTAACGAATAGCTTGCTATTAGTGAGGACGATTTCCAGAAATGAAAAAAAAACCGCTGGTCCAGTGCACAATTGCGAAAGTTCGATCGAGCAGTACGAAGAAATTTCTTGGTGCCCGGAGCCGGACTCGAACCGGCACAGACCTTTCGGTCCGAGGGATTTTAAGTCCCTTGTGTCTACCTATTCCACCACCCGGGCCATTGGAGGATTTCGTGTTGTCGGTATTCGTAGCAGATTTAATTTTGCAGAAAAAGTGAGCAAAGAATGGATAATGGCTAATTGACAATGGACAACGCCCGGAGCTGGTTCTCCGAGACATTATCCATTGTCAATTCTCCATTATCAATTTCTTCTTAGACAAACAGCGGCGCGAGCACCAGTGTGATCGTGGCTAGCAGCTTGATCAACACGTGCAAGCTCGGGCCGGCGGTGTCTTTGAACGGGTCGCCAACGGTGTCGCCGACGACGGCCGCCTTGTGAGTATCGGAGCCTTTGCCGGCGCCGGTTTCGATGAACTTCTTGGCGTTGTCCCAGGCGCCGCCGCTGTTGTTGAGAAACGTCGCCATCAAAATGCCGGCGATGGTACCGACCATCAACAGCGCCGCAACGGCTTCGGCGCCGACGCCGAAGAGGCGGAACACCAAACCAACCGCGACCGGCGTGCCGACCGCGATGATACCCGGCCAGATCATCTCTTTGAGCGCGCCGATGGTGACGATGTCGACACAGCGGCCGTAGTCCGGCTTCACCGTGCCTTTGAGGATGCCGGGGTTTTCCTTGAACTGCCGGCGCACCTCGTTAATGACATAGTAAGCCGCCTTGCCGACCGCGCGGATCGCCATCGCCGAGAACAAGAAAACCAGCGTCGCACCGATCAAGCCGCCGACGAAAACTTCCGGCCTGGCGATGTTGACCACTTCGAGTTTGTGACCGTAGTGGGCGACCTCGTCGAGGTAAGCCGAGAACAACAGGAAGGCCGCGAGCGCCGCCGAGCCGATGGCGTAACCTTTGGTCAGCGCCTTGGTGGTGTTGCCAACCGCGTCGAGCCGGTCGGTCTTGTGGCGCACCGATTCCGGCTGGCCGCTCATTTCGACGATGCCGCCGGCGTTGTCCGTGATCGGGCCGAAAGTATCCATGGCCAAAATGTAAGCCGCCGTGCCCAGCATGCCCATGGTCGCCACCGCGGTGCCGAACAAACCGGCGTGAGGCACGCCGCTATTGAGGCCCAAGTAATAGGACGAGATAATTGCAATGGAAATCACCAAAACCGGAATCGCCGTGCACTCTAAGCCGACGGCAACACCGGCGATGATGTTGGTCGCCGGCCCGGTCTGCGACGCCTCGGCGATCGACTTCACCGGACGGTATTTGTATTCGGTGTAGTACTGCGTGATGTAGACGAAGGCTTGCGCCATCAAGATGCCGATGACGCCGCAAAGAAAAAAGTAAAACCAGGCGGAAGTCGCTTGCGGATGTTGCGCCGGATCGACGGTGAGCATCCATTGGGTGGCAAAAAAGAACCCGACAATGGCGAGGAAGCTAGTCAGATAATAGCCGCGATTGAGCGCGGCCATGGGATCTTCGGTCTCCTTGCACTTGACGACCATGATGCCGACAATCGAGGCGAGTAGGCCAAAAGCCCGCGCCACCAAGGGAAACAGCACCCCTTTTAGGCCAAAGTACGGGTAAAGCCCGACGCCGAGAATCATCGCGCCGATGTTTTCCGCGGCGGTCGACTCGAACAGGTCGGCGCCGCGGCCGGCGCAGTCGCCGACGTTATCGCCGACCAAATCCGCGATGACCGCCGGGTTGCGCGGGTCGTCTTCAGGAATGCCCGCCTCGACTTTGCCGACCAGGTCGGCGCCCACGTCCGCCGCTTTGGTGTAGATGCCGCCGCCGAGCTGGGCAAAGAGCGCGACGAAAGACGCGCCGAAGCCATAGCCGACGATCGTGAACGGAATCTTGCGGGGATCGTGGCCGAGCCCCTCCAGCAGCCAATAAAGCCCGCCGACACCCAGCAAGCTCATGGCCACCACGAAAAGCCCCGACACCGCGCCGCCGCGCATGGCGATCTGCAGGCCCTCGTTCAAGCTGCTGCGCACCGCCGACGCAGTGCGAATGTTGGCGCGAATGGCAATCCACATGCCCACGTACCCGGCGACTACTGAACAGGCAGCGCCCAGGACAAAGGCGAGGGTTGTCCAAAAAGCTAGCTCCATGGGCGGCACCGGATCGGCCTTGCTGGGCGTGCGCACGAACGCGTAGAGAAGAAATATCAGCACCGCCAAGGCAGCGGACAGTGTGATGATGGTGCGGTTCTGGCGCGACATGAACGCCTCGGCGCCTTCTTTGATGGCATTGGAGATGTCCTGCATTTGCTGCGTGCCGGTTTCCTTTTGCATGACGTGGCGCGCCAAATAAACAGCAAACAGCAATGACAAACAGCTAATCGTGATAACAAGTAGGATCATGACGGTCGATCATCCCTTCCAGAGAAATATTTTTTCTAATCTTTGCGCCAAACATACGCGACCCCGATGCTCAGCACGTAAAGCACCAACATCGGCAGGGCCAGCAGCGATTGATTAACAATATCGGGCGTCGGTGTCAAAATCGCCGCACATACGAAAATAACCACAACCGCGTAGCGGAAGGAGCGAATCATTAAACGGTGATCCCAGATCCCCAACCGCACCAAAAAAAATGTGAATACCGGCAGCTCGAAGGTGCCCCCGAAAGCCAACACCATGCGAAAGAAAAACGTAAAATACTCGCCGATGCGCAGCGCCGGCGTCACCCCCATGGTGGTGTATTGCTCGATGAAATACTCAAAGGCCACCGGCAAAACGATCTTGTAACAAAAAAATGCGCCGCCAAGAAAAAACCCGGTGGCACATAGCACAAAGGGCAAGACCAACTTCTTCTCGCCGCTCGACAACCCCGGCGCAATGAATCGCCAAATCTGATAAAAAAGATAGGGACTGGAAAAGACCGCGCCGGCCGCCAACGCCACTTTGATTTCTATGAAAAACGCTTCAGTGATACTCGTGCCGATCAGATTCTGACCGGGCTTGAGGTTTTGCCGCAGCGGCGCCACGATAAAACCGAAAATCGCATCGGAAAATGCATAGCAGATCGCCGAAACCACCAAAACGACAATCAGCGAACGCAGCAAGCACCAACGGAGCTCCTCCAGGTGCTCGGTGAAAGTCATGTAGGAATCGGTTCCCACCACCTCTAAGCCAGTTCAAATTACAAAAAAGGGGAAGGATTTGATCCCTTCCCCTTCTCTGGTTGTGAAAAAGACCGGTAAGCCGACTGGCTCTACTTGGCTTTTTTCTCTTCCATCTTCTTCTCTTCTTTTTTCTCTTCTTTCGTTTCCGCGGCTTTTCCGGCTGCTGGTGCGCCATCTTTCGCGGGCTCGGCGGCTTTCTGATCACCACCCGCCGGGGCTGCTGGAGCCGGTTCCGGCGCCGGGGCTGGTGCCGGCGGCGGTGGAGGCGGAGCCGGTTCTTCCTTCTTTCCGCATCCCGCTAAGGTCACAGTCAAAGCGAAGAGGGCTACTGCTGACAACGAAACGATCTTCTTTCCCATCATGAGTTCACCTCCTTTCCCGTCACACATCACTGTTTGGATTTAGCGCTTTATATCGCACAACAGGGCCCCAGATTCAAGGGCATCGGCGCGGCCCACAGCAAGTGTGAATAAGCTGTTGATAACTTAGATCAAACCCCATTAGGAAGGCCCCAAATGGCCATCGGTAACATAATGCCTCGCTAAAAAGCAAAGATTTCCTCCTATTTTTAACCAATTACCCTGTTTTGCTTAGTTCTGCTCAGAAACCACCTGGTTATCTGGCCGCCGTTTGAGCTGCGGCAAAAGCTGCCCGCGGCGGCATGCCGCCATCGTGCATGCGTTTGCCAAAGTTGACTCTGGAAAACGGAGGTGTTAGAAAAGGGGCTCACTTTATATTTTCGTTCGGGAGGCAAAGCTTTTGGCTCGACATCCATCCGCAATCAAGCGGCACCGGCAAAGCATCGCGCGCCGTGCGCGCAACATCGAAACCAAATCGAAACTTCGCACCTTGATGAAAAAGGCTCGTCAAGCCATCGAAGAGAAGAAGGCCGAGGAGATTCCCGCGCAGGTCCGGGCGGTCGATAAGGCCCTGAGCAAAGCGGTAAACAAGGGTATCATCAAGAGCAATACCGCCTCGCGCTGGCTATCTCGGATTGCCCGAGCCGCCACCCGCTAACGTAGCGTTTTGCCGCACAACTCCGTTTCACCATTTCACCGCCGGCCCGTCTAGCGCTTGTCAGGTTAAAAGCCTTCGACAATGCGCTGGTGCAAGTCACGGGCGAAACGATCCATCAGTTGCTCGCGCGCCGCTTGGCTCTGCATTTCGGTTAGCTGTATATCGGTCAAGCGCCGCACATCGGAAGTATTGAAGGTACCGGTGCGAAACTCCGATGAGGTCGTCACCACAGCGGCCCGCGAACCGGCATACAACTGCGTCAACCGCGTGTTGGCAGCGCGCCAGAGAACCTCGTTCGGCTCGCGCCGGCGCAATGTGACGTCGAGCGTCATCACCGCCTCATACTCCAGCACCTCGTCCTGCCGGCTCACCGATGCAACTTGGCTTTCCAACGAACGCACCAGACCGCTCAGAATGACATCGGCCTGCTCGGCTTGATCGACCAGCTTGAGCTGCCCGCGCCGATAGAACTCGCTGCGCAGCGCCGAAGTCAGCTCTTTGTCGATGCCGACGTCGCGGCTCCGGCTGAGGAACGGTTCGACATAGACGGTTTTGACATTCTTCAATAAATAGGAATTCTGGCCGGTCAACCGATAACCGCACCCTCCAGCGCCCCATATAACGATGCCAACGAGTAGCGCCCGCCAAACCTGCCAATGACCCAGTCGCGTCATGACTAACCCTCCACCACGATATTGACCAATCGGCGCGGCACATAGACCACGCGCTGCACTTTCTTGCCGCTCAAGAAGCCGGTCACTTTCGGATCGGCCAGGGCATCCTTTTCAATGCGCTCCTGGGTGACGTCAGCCGGCACGGTGATCTTGCCGCGCACCTTGCCATTGACCTGCACGACCACCAAAAGTTTTTCCTCTTCGAGCGCTGCTTCGGAGAACGTCGGCCACTGCACCCGATCGAGCGTCTCGCCATGGCCCAATTGTTCCCACAACTCGTTGGCGACGTGGGGCACGAAAGGCGCCAACAAAACGATCAGCGTTTCCAACCCTTCTTTGATAAGTGCGCCGCCGGCTCGCGGTTGTTCTTGATCCTGCGCGGCGGCGCTCAGGGCATTGAACAATTCCATGATCGCAGCAATCGCGGTGTTGAAATGAAAGCGGCCGTCTATGTCTTCAGTGACTTTCTTGATCGTACGGTGAATGGTCCGACGCAGATCGCGCAGGTCGGCCGTCAGCTCTTCGTCCATCGCACCATTGCTACCGGCCAGCAAGCCATCGCGATGCTGCTGCGTAAAACGCCACAATCGGCTCAAGAATCGATAGGCGCCTTCAACGCCCTGATCGCTCCATTCCAGATCCTTTTCCGGCGGCGCCGCAAACAACGTAAACAACCGCGCCGTGTCGGCGCCGTAGGCTTTGATCAAATCCTCCGGATCGATGATGTTTTTCTTCGATTTCGACATCTTCTCGACCCGGCCTTTTTCCACAGCTTGGCCGCACTGCGGACACTTCCACCCTTGTTTTTCCGAACCACCAAGCTCGCCCGGAAAAAGCCAGTTGTGTGTCGGGCAGCGGTAGGTTTCCTTGCAAACCATGCCCTGCGTCAAGAGATTACTAAACGGCTCAGCCACTTGAGCGAGGCCGATGTCACGCAGCGCTTTGGTAAAAAAGCGCGCGTAAAGCAGATGCAAGACCGCGTGCTCGACGCCGCCGATGTATTGGTCGACTGCCATCCAATACTTGCCCTGGGCTTTGTCGAACGGCGCCTTGTCGTAGCGTGCCGATGCGTAGCGCAGAAAATACCAAGATGAATCCACAAAGGTGTCCATCGTGTCGGTTTCGCGGCGCGCGGCGCCGCCACACTGAGGACAGGCGACCTGGCTGAAGCGCTGGCTTTCCGCCAGCGGCGAGCCGCCTTTGCCGGTGAAAGGCACGTCTTTTGGCAATTCGACAGGGAGTTCGGCATCCGGCACCGCCACCGGCCCGCAGCGCTCGCAATAGATGATCGGTATCGGCGTGCCCCAATAGCGCTGGCGCGACACACCCCAGTCGCGCAGCCGGTAGCGAATCGCCTTTTCGCCCCAACCTTGAGCTTGCGCGTGGGCGGCAATTTTCTCTTTCCCTTCGACGTTCGGCGTGCCCGAAAACGGCCCGCTGTCGACCATCACACCCTCATCGACATAGGCTTCGGTCAATTCGCTCGCCGAGAGTTTGCGATCTTGCGGCTCGATCACGAGCCGGATCGGCAGCTGGTATTTTCGCGCAAACTCAAAATCCCGCTGATCGTGCGCCGGCACGGCCATCACGGCGCCGGTGCCGTAGCCCATCAAAACGAAATTGGCCAGGTAGATCGGAATATTTTCCCCGGTGAAAGGATTGCGGCAGTAGGCGCCGGTGAAAACCCCTTCCTTCTCGACTTCATCTTCGCCGCGCTTGGCTTGGCTGATGTTCTTCACCCGCTCGATGAAACCTTTGACCTGCGACTCCTCGGCGGTGCCACGGCAAAGCTGTAGCGCCAACGGATGTTCCACCGCCAGCGATACAAACGTAGCGCCGTAAATCGTATCGGGGCGGGTGGTGAAAATGCGCAGCTTGGTGTCGTGGCCGATCACCGGAAAATCGATCTCGGCGCCGATCGACTTGCCGATCCAGTTGCGCTGCATGGTCAGCACTTTGTCGGGCCAGCCGTTAAGCCTATCCAAATCGCGCAGTAGCTCTTCGGCATAGTCGGTTATGCGAAAGAACCACTGCTCCAACTCCTTTTGCACTACCGTCGAGTCACAGCGCCAACAGGCGCTGTCGATCACCTGCTCGTTGGCCAACACGGTGGCGCAGGAGGGGCACCAATTGACCGACGAACTTTTCTTGTAGGCAAGCCCCTTTTTGTAGAACTGAATAAAGATCCACTGATTCCAACGGTAGTAGTCGGGCAGACAGGTGGCCACTTCGCGCGCCCAGTCATAGGAGAGCCCCATGCGCCTCAACTGGGTCTTCATGTAGAGAATATTTTCCTGGGTCCAAGCTTCGGGATGGACGCCGCGCTCGATGGCGGCGTTTTCCGCAGGCAAACCGAAGGCGTCCCAACCCATCGGGTGCAGCACGTTGAAGCCCTGCATGCGCTTGTAGCGCGCCACCACGTCGCCGATCGAATAATTGCGCACATGGCCCATGTGGATGCGTCCCGACGGATACGGAAACATCTCGAGCACGTAATACTTGGCCTTGCTGCCGTCTTCAGCGACTTGAAAGGAGTGACTCGCCTCCCATTGACGCTGCCACTTCTCTTCAATCTCTTTGGGCTGATAACGTTCGTAAATAGATTTCAAGAGATCTACGCTTTCACCGCATCAGAGTGGGCGATCTGATCGAGCACCCCGTTGATGAAGTTCGGTGAATCTTCACTGCCAAAGCGCTTGCCGATTTCGACCGCCTCATCGAGGCTGACATTGAGCGGAATGTCCGAGCAGAAAACCAACTCGTAGGTCGCCATGCGGAGAATGACCAGATCCACCTTGGACAGGCGGGCAAGCTTCCAGTTTTCCGTCGCGCCATCGACCAGGCGATCGACCTCGGCGCGCTGGCTGACCACCCCGGAAACCAAACGGCGGGCAAACTCCTTGGCGCGCGGGTTGCCTTCGAAGTGCTGCAGAAATAAATCGACAGCCGCCACCGACGGATCGCCGGTGATCTCGATTTGATACAGCGCCTGCAACGCCAGTTCGCGCCCCTTGCGGCGGTTGGTCTTGGCGCTGTGAACGCCAACGGTTGATTCTTGCTCCTCGGTCACGATGAGTCCGATTTGTCGGAATTGGGCAGCTTCAGAATTTGCTGCTAACGCGGCAGTTGGCGAAGCCCGTCCACCATTTCGATGGCAGTGAGCGCCGCCTCGTAGCCCTTGTTCGCGTCCTTGGTGCCAGCGCGGTCGAGGGCTTGTTGCACGTTGTCGGTGGTCAAGACACCGAACCCGACCGGCAGCTCGAACTGCCAAACCACTTTGCCGAGTTCGCGGGTCACCGCCTCACAGACATAATCGAAATGGGGAGTGTCGCCGCGAATCACCGCGCCCAGGCAAACCAACGCGTCGTATTTGCCACTGGCGGCCATCTTCTTGGCTATCAGTGGAATCTCAAACGCCCCCGGCACGCGCGCCACCACGACTTCGTCGGCATTGCCGCCGTGGCTGTCTATGGCATCGAGGGCGCCGGCCAGCAGCTTCTCCGTTACAAAGTTGTTGAAGCGGCTGACGACGATGCCTAGTTTGAGCCCCTGCGCGTTGGGCTTGCCTTCAATGAGTTTTGCCATAGATGAAAACGCGTGATCTCAATGCTTGGCCGCTTTGACATCCAGGTTGCTCAAGAGATGGCCCAGCTTGCGCTGCTTGGTGCGCAAATAATGAATGTTGCTGTCGCGCGGGGAAATCTCCAGCGGCACGCGATCGACAACGTTGACGCCGTAGCCTTCGAGGCCGGCGATCTTGCGCGGGTTGTTGGTCAGCAGATGCACCTGCTTGACGTTCAAATCGCGCAGAATTTGCGCGCCGATGCCGTAGTCGCGCAGGTCTTCTTTGAAGCCCAACTCAAGATTAGCCTCCACCGTGTCGCGCCCTTGGTCCTGCAGCGCATAGGCTTTGATCTTGTTCGTCAGCCCAATGCCGCGGCCTTCCTGGTGCATGTAGATCAGCACACCCTGGCCGCGCTCGTCGATCATGCGCAGCGAGTGGCGGATTTGATCGCCGCAGTCGCAGCGCTCCGAGCCAAACACATCGCCGGTCAAACATTCCGAATGAACCCGCACCAGCGCGCCGCCCTCGGCGCTGATATCGCCCTTGATGAGCGCAATGTGCTCCGAGCCATCCACCGCATTGCGATAAACGATCGCTTTATAATTGCCGCCGTAAATCGTTGGAAACTCCTCTTCGGCCACCCGATTTACCAGGCTTTCGTTGCGCAGCCGGTGGGCAATCAGACTGGCCACCGAGAGCACCTTGTGGCCGAGCCGCTCGGCCAATTTGAACAGCGCGGGCAGGAGCGCCACCGAGCCGTCTTCTTCTAAAATTTGGCAAAGCACACCGGCCGGCTTGAAACCGGCAAGCCGCGCCAAATCCACCGACGCGTCGGTGCGTCCCGAGCGCGCCAACACGCCGCCGACGCGCGCCTGGAGCGGCTGCACGTGGCCGGGAATCACCAGATCTTCGTGGGTCGTTTTGTCGTCGATGGCGGCCAAGATCGTATGAGCCCGCCCCTGGGCGGAAACCCCGTGGACACCCTCGAGGCGAACCGTAAATGAAGCGCCGCACAGGAGGCCCGACAGCGGGCTATTCTCTTCCGGCACCAGCGGAATGCCCAGCTCGCGGATTCTTTCGTCGAGCAGATTGACGTAGATGATGCCGCGGCCATGGTGCAGCATGTAATTGATCGCTTCGGCCGTGACTCTTTCTGCCGCCAAGCAGAAGAAGCCATCGCTGTCCGGCGCGTCTTCGTTGACCAGAATAACCATCCGGCCGGCGCGAATTTCCTCCAGCCCTTCTTCAATCGTAGCAATGGACATAATTGAAAATCTTCGTGCGCAGCGATCACCGATGCGGTTTCATGAAATTTTTAACGTATTTACCGATGAGATCGGTTTCGATATTGACTCTATCACCAACCCTGCGGGCGCGCAAATTAGTGTGCTGCAAGGTAAACGGGATGATCATCACTGAAAAGCTCTGGCGCGAGCATTGATTGACCGTAAGACTAATGCCGTCCACCGCCACCGAGCCCTTGGGGACTAAAAGCTCCCCAAGTTTGGCCGGCAAACGAAACCTAAAGCAGGTAAATTCATGGCTCTTCTCGATACTGGCAACCGTCGCCAAGCCATCGACATGCCCGGTGACTAAATGACCGCCGAGCCGTTCCTGCAGCCGCATCGGCTCTTCGAGATTAACCAGACTACCGCTGTGCAGCTGGGCCAAGCTGGTGCACGCCAAGGTCTCCGGCGAGACGTCTACGGTAAACTCCCGCGCGGCTTTCTTGACCACGGTTAAACAGGCACCGTTGACCGCAACGCTGGCGCCGGGCTTCATGGCGCGAACCGGCAATCGGGTTGAGACCACCAGCACCGCTCCGCCCTTACTGAGCTGAAATCCCTTGATCTCGCCGACGTCTTCAATCAAACCGGTAAACATAACTTCGCCCTTTGCTCCATCACAGATAACCTTCAACCAAGATATCTTCGCCGGAGCGCTTGACAGTTAAACCTTTCACCTGCAGCGATCGGCGGACTTTGTCGATGGCCAGTTCGCCAACCATCGATTTACCATCGCTGCCCAAAATTTTCGGCGCGTAGAAAAATATTATTTTGTCGACGATTTTGTCTCGCAGCGCCGACGCCGCAACTTCTGCTCCGCCTTCGATCAGCACATTCACGACGCCTCGCCGGGCGAGTTTGCGCAACAGCGGCCGCCAGGGAATTTTTCCCGCGCGCAGCGGAAACTGCCAGAGCTGCGCGCCAGAGCTTACCACGGCTCGGCTCTTCGCCGCACCGACGCCGCCTCCCGCTACGATAATCGTCTTTCCAGGGTCGGCTTGATGCAACAGTTGGGCAGCCGGTGCAATGCGCAACCGGCTATCCAACACCACACGCAGTGGATTGCGCCCGCCGGCAATCCGGCAAGTGAGCTGTGGGTCATCGGCCAGCGCTGTGCCGGCACCGACAATTACCGCATCCAATTCATTGCGCAGCCGATGCACTGTGTTGCGCGACAGCGCGCCGCTAATCCAATGGGCGTCGCCCGTGCGCGCGGCGATCTTGCCGTCGAGCGTGGCGGCCAGCTTGAGTGTGACGAAAGGCATGCCGCGCTGGATATATTTCACCCAGCCCTGGTTGAGCGTTTTTGCCTCTTCCTCAAGTAAACCGCTGCGCACGCGCACACCGGCGCGGCGCAACTTTGCAAAACCCCTCCCGGCAACCAACGGATTGGGATCTTTCATGCTGGCCACGACCTCGGCTATGCCGGCGCGAATCAACGCATCGGCGCACGGCGGCGTGCGCCCGTAGTGGCTGCAGGGCTCGAGATTTAGATAGAGGGTTGCGCCGCGCGCCTTGGCGCCGGCTTTCTTGAGCGCGTCGATCTCGCCGTGATCGCCGCCGGGGTATTTGTGATGGCCGCTGGCGACGATTCGACCACCCCGCACAAGCACTGCGCCCACCATCGGGTTGGGGCTCGTCCGGCCCGCGGCTTTGCGCGCTTGGCGCAGCGCCAAACCCATGCACTTGATCTCGAACTCGCTCCAGACCGGCGCGGCCAAAACCGACTATTCCCTTCTCGGCCGCAGGTTGGCGAGGGCCGAGGAACTCTTGCGCTCTTTGATCAACTCTTCAAGCTCCACTAAGAACTCGCTGATATCTTTGAACGATCGATAGACCGAAGCGAAGCGCACATAGGCCACTGGGTCGGTGTCGTGCAGCTCGCGCATCAGGGCTTCGCCGATCACCGAGCTGGGGATTTCCTTTTCACCGCGCTCTTGAATAGTCCGTTCCACCCGATCGGCCACGGCTTCAATCGTATTGATGCTCACGGGCCGCTTCTCGCAAGCGCGCTTCAAACCGTTGATGATCTTGACCCGGTCATAGTTTTCCCGCCGCCCGTCTTTTTTGATCACCATCGGCATCATCTCTTCGACCCGCTCGTAGGTCGTGAACCGGCGGCTGCAGCGCTCACATTCGCGCCGGCGCCGGATCATATTGCTGTCCTTCGACAGGCGCGAATCGATGACGCGATTCTCAATCTCGTGGCAGAAGGGACACTTCATGTTAATGGATGATGGAAATCCGAAAATGGCGAATGGCAGACGCGTATTCGCATACGCTATCCTCGATCCTAGATCCTCAATCTTCCATCCTCGAGTTCTCTGTCCTCTAATTCTTCGCCAGCCGATGCGGATACACCGGAAACTTCTTGCACAACGCGCCGACATCCGCGCCGACCTGCTGCACCACCTTCTCGTCGCTGATGTTCTGTAGCACCCGGGTGATCAAACCGCCGATGGTTTCCATTTCCGCTTCTTTCATGCCGCGCGTGGTCACCGCCGGCGTGCCGATGCGGACGCCGCTGGTGACAAACGGAGAGCGAGTGTCAAAGGGCACGCCATTTTTGTTGACCGTAATCCGCGCCCTGTCTAGAGTTTCCTGGGCGACTTTGCCGGTCAGCTCAGATTTGCGCAGGTCGACCAGCATCAAGTGGTTGTCAGTGCCATCGGAGGTCAGGCGAAAACCGCTGTTCATTAATTTTTGCGCCAGCGCTTTGGCATTTTTGACGATCTGTTGCTGATAGGTTTTGAACTCAGGACTGAGCGCTTCTTTCAGCGCCACGGCTTTGGCGGCAATCACATGCATCAGCGGCCCGCCCTGCATGCCGGGAAAAACCCGGCTGTCGATGGTCTTAGCATGCTCCGCTTTGCACAGCACCATGCCGCCGCGCGGCCCACGCAGAGTTTTGTGCGTCGTTGTGGTCACGAAATCGGCATAGGGCACCGGACTCGGGTGGAGCCCGGCTGCGACCAGACCGGCGATATGCGCCATATCGACCATCAAGAGAGCTCCCACTTCATCGGCAACCTTGCGAAAACGCGCGTAGTCGATGATGCGCGGGTAAGCGCTGGCGCCGGCGATGATCAATTTCGGGCGATGCTGTTTCGCCAGCCTCTCAACTTCATCGTAATCGATGGTCTCGGTTTGCTCCGACACACCGTAGGGGACGACGTTATAGATGAAGCCAGAGAAATTCACCGGGCTGCCCATCGACAAGTGGCCGCCGTGAGCCAAGTTCATGCCCAAATAGTTGTCGCCGGGTTTCAGCACGGCGAGGTAAACCGTCATGTTGGCCTGGGAGCCCGAATGCGGCTGCACGTTGGCGTGATCCGCGCCAAAGAGCTCTTTGGCGCGGGCGATCGCCAGCGACTCCACTTCGTCGACATATTCGCAGCCGCCGTAGTAGCGTTTGCCGGGATAGCCCTCGGCGTACTTGTTCGTCATGATGCAGCCCTGGGCTTCGAGGACCGCTTCGCTGACGACGTTTTCCGAGGCGATCAACTCCAGATTGCCTTCAAGCCGCCGGGTCTCTTTTTCGATGGCGGCAAAGACCTCGGGGTCGGTTTGTTGCAAGAAAGACATGACAAATCCTTCGCTGGTTAGCGCTCCGCATCAACGGGGCGCACAGTCAGATCCTTTTCAATGGCATTGATCTTATCAAGACGACGTTGATGCCGACCGCCGGCAAATGGCGTGCTGAGCCAGATGTCCAGGATTTCTTCGGCCAAGTTTTGGTCGGTTTTGGCGCCGCTCAAGACCAGAATATTGGCGTCGTTATGCTCGCGGCTTGAACGCGCGCCGTCCAGGTCGTGCACCAGCGCGGCGCGCACGCCGGGAAATTTGTTGGCGATAATCGACATGCCGATGCCGCTGGTGCAGACCAGCACGCCGCGCTGCGCTTCACCGAGGGATACGCGCGACGAAACCTCGCGGCCGTAGTCGGGGTAATCCACCGACTCCGACCCGTGGGTGCCGCAATCGTGCACCGCGACATTTTTTGCTTCGAGCAGCCGGCGCAAAAAGGTTTTCAGTTCCACGCCGCCATGATCGCAACCGAGAGCAATCATAAAACCGTAGGCCTCAATAGAAATATTTTGCGCGCATAAAGAAAAATCGCAGCAGCAGCGCTGCCACGCAACGCGTCCCCTGCGATTTCCAGGTGGTGTTCGAACCGCTGGTGAGTGAAGAATGTCGAGCGCACCAAGCGACGGTTAGCGGTGGCTCTCGATGTAGCTGATAACATCCTGCACTGTTTTGATCTTTTCCGCGTCCTCGTCGGAGATCTCCATTTCGTACTCTTCTTCCAACGCCATCACCAATTCGACGATGTCGAGGGAATCCGCGCCCAAGTCTTCGATGAAGGAAGCTTCCGGAGTGACCTCTTCCGCACTCACCCCCAACTGCTCACAGACGATTTCTTTTACTCTGGCTGGAATCGATGCCGCCATCTTCTCTTACCTCCTGCTAAACATTTGCTCACATGTACAGGCCGCCGTTGACGTTTACAACCTGTCCGGTGATATAGCCCGCCCCTGGTCCCACCAGAAACAGCACCGCCTGCGCCACCTCTACCGCGGTGCCGAAACGACCGAGCGGAATCGCTTGGCGATAGTCGTCTTGGACTTTGGCCGGCAGACCGGCGGTCATTTCGGTTTCGATAAACCCCGGGGCGACCGCGTTAACGGTCACCCCGCGCGATGCCACTTCACGCGCAACCGATTTGGTGAAACCGATGATACCGGCTTTAGTCGCCGCGTAAAGCGACTGGCCGGCGTTGCCCATCTGCCCGACGATGGATGATAGATTGACGATACGACCGCTGCGCTGGCGAATCATCTGGCGCGATACCGCCTTGGTGCAAAGAATCGTGCCCTTTAGATTGGTTCCGACAACCTGGTCCCAATCTTGGGCTTTCACGCGCATCAACAGGTTGTCAGAGGCAACGCCGGCGTTGTTAACGAGAATATCAATTTTCTGATGTCGGTCAACGATACTTTTGACCGCGGCCTCTACCTGCACCTCGTTTGAAATATCGCACTGCAGGAGCTCGCCTTTGCCGCCTTGGTTGATGGCGGCAAGGGTCTCTTCAGCCGCAGCTTGATTGCCGCGATAGTTGACGACCACAAAGGCACCCTGCTGCGCCAAGAGCAGCGCGATGGCCCTGCCGATGCCGCGACTGCCGCCGGTGACAAGGGCTACTTGGCCGCTAAGGCTCACGCGCTCGCTCCGACCGCCAGTTTTTCGAAATCTGCAGGAGACTCAATATTTTCTACGACCATCGTCGGAACAATGCGTTTGATCATGCCCTTCAACACTTTCCCCGGGCCGATCTCCCAAGCACGACCGCAACCGAGGTCATCGAGCTTGCGTACCGACTCCTCCCAGCGCACCGGCTTGACCGCCTGCTCGACGAGCAGCGCTTTGACCCGGCCAGGGTCGCGATTGACCAGAGCTTCAACGTTGGTGACGACGCCGGTCGACAGCGGTTTTACCTCGACGGCGCTCAAGACTTTTTCCAGCCCCTGGGCGGCGGGCGCCATGAGCTGGCAATGAAACGGCGCGCTCACCGGAATGCTCAAGGCGCGCTTGGCACCGCGCTCCTTGGCTAGGGCGACCGCACGAGCGACGGCGTCTTTGGCGCCGGCGATAACGATCTGGCCGCCGCCGTTGTAGTTGGCCGGCGCCACCACCTCGCCGTTGCTCGCGTCGACGCAAAGCTTTTGCACCGCGTCCATCTCCAAGCCGAGAATGACCGCCATGCTGCCGGTGCCCACCGGCACCGCCGCCTGCATCAAACGACCGCGCTCCCGCACGGTTTTCACCGCGTCACGAAAGCTCAAGGCGCCGGCACAAACCAGCGCGCTGTACTCACCCAAGCTGTGGCCAGCGACAAAGTCGGGGCGCAGCTCGGTTTCACTCAGGACGACACGGAGCAGCGCGATGGAGATCGTCAGAATTGCCGGCTGGGTATTTTCCGTTAAAGTCAACGCCTCTTCCGGCCCGTCAAAGCACAGCCGGCCAAGAGCGAAATCAAGCGCATCTTCGGCTTCCGCTAGAGTATCGCGGGCGACGCTAAATTGCTCACACAGGGCTCTGCCCATGCCCACCGACTGGGAACCTTGGCCGGGAAAAACAAAAGCTGCTTTATCTTTTGTCACTAGGGTGATGCTCCAAATCTGCTTCGTCCGCGGCGGCGGGCTTGTCGCCAAAAGATTCGATTTTCGACTTCAAGCGGTGTCAAAGTTTCTGTGGCAACCCTGCTTTTTTTTCGCCGTGGGCGTCCTCACCGCTGCCGCTGAGCACTTCTATAATACGGCGGTTGACGCCATGATCGACGGCGTCCCGAGCCGCGCGTACCGCGTTCTTGATCGCCAAAGGATTGGATCCGCCGTGGGCGATAATCGCCACGCCGTCGAGACCGATCAACGGCGCGCCGCCGTACTCGGCATAGTCCAGGCGGCGGTAGGCTTCTCGCAGCGGTTTGCGACTAATCAGATAACCGACTTTGCTGGATAGCTTCTTTTGAAAGGCTTCTTTGAGCACTGCTCCGGCAAAACTGGCCACCCCTTCCATTGTCTTTAGCGCCACATTGCCGGTAAACCCATCGCAGACGACCACGTCGACGCTGCCATTAAAAATGTCGCGTCCTTCGACGTAGCCGATGTAATTGAGACCCGTGTTCTTCAATTCCTGCGCCGCGGCGCGGGTCAAATCGTTACCTTTGCTGTCTTCTTCGCCGTTGCTGAGCACACCGACTCGGGGTTTGGCGACGCTCAGCACATGTTCGGCATAGATCGCTCCCATCTGGCCGAACTGCACGAGATGGCGCGGCTTACAGTCGACGTTCGCGCCGGCATCGACGATCACGGTCCCTTTAGCCATGCTGGGCACGGTAACGAGGATCGCCGGGCGGGCCACTTCCGGCAGCTTGCCCAAGACAAACATGCCGCACGCCATCATGGCGCCGGAGTTGCCGGCGCTGACAAACGCCTCCACTTCGCCGCGCTTCATTAACTCGAAGCCGACTTTCATCGACGAGTCTTTTTTGCGCAAGGCGCTGCTCGGCGACTCGCGCATCTCGACGGTTTGGGATGCAGGGATAATTTCTAGCTTTGGCGCGCTGTTATGCTGCGCCAGCTCCCGCTCCACCGCGTCCTTTTGGCCGACCAAAACGATGTCGGCCCCGAGCTCTCGGACCGCGAGCAATGCGCCTTCGACCACCACACCGGGCGCCCGGTCTCCCCCCATCGCATCAACGGCGATCCGTGGCATAGAACCGCGCTGGCGGGCTCAACTCTCTTCGGTCTGGATGACTACTCGGCCGCGGTAAAAACCGCAGTTGCGACAGGCACGGTGGGGCAGGACGGTCTCACCGCATTTAGCGCAACTACTCCACTGCGGAGCCGTTAGGGCGTCGTGCGCGCGGCGCTGATTTTTGACTCGTTTCGAAGTGCGTCTCTTCGGTACTGGCATGGAAAATCCCATCCTTCTCTGCCGCCGCAAAGCGACGACAGCGGTAATTGCTCATCCAGGGCCCGCTTAGCGACCGACTTTGAGCGTGCGAAAGATCGCCATACGGGGGTCGCTGGCTACTGCCTCACATCGGCATGCTTCGCCATTGAGATTGACACCGCAGCGATCGCAAAGCCCCCGGCAGCTGTCCTTGCACAGCGGCCGAGTTGGCAGGGCCAACATCACTTGCTCGTCGATGAGAGGAGCCAAGTCGATTTCTTCGGTTGCGTAATAGCTCAGACCCAATTCTTCGCCGCGCAGCTCCTCGACGCCTCGGCCGTTCTTGGCGGGCGCCGGCACCAAGACTAAATCGAAGCGCCGCCGCAATTCAAATTCGTAATCTTCGAGGCAGCGGCCACAACGCGCGCCAATTGTGCCGGCCACTTCGCCATTAAAAAACAACTCCTCCCCAGACCGATAAAAGCTCAGGAGCACTGCCAGCTCTGGGGGAAAATGGAAATCCGCCGCACTTTCCTTGCGGTAAAACTCATTAAGCCCCTCAGTTCGTTCAGCGAAACTGATCTCTTTGGGGGATTGAGGAATATCGTCGACGGGAATTTTCATCGACGCAGAAGTGGCCGTTTCGTAAAGTGAATATAGAGAAATCCTGCCCATTGTCAAGCCGTTGCAGCCCGCCCAAGGAGTAAAAGCTATCGATTTATTAACAACTTCCAAGGCGCGCGCAGGGTGTTACACAAGCCCAGGCAAGACCCAGGCCGAGGCCAACAAGAAATGTACTGAGAAGAAATCTTGAACCTTGAACCGTACCTATGTTAACCCTCTGTTGGCTTTCCCATGAACTTTCCGGCCGAACTTCACGAGCGTTGGCGGGCCAAGCGCTACAACGCCTTCAACCATGTGCTCAAAGACCATTTTGGCGCGCGGGTTTACAAAATCGGTCTGCGGATGGAGTTCACCTGCCCTAACCGCGACGGCAAAGTCGCTGTGGGCGGCTGCATCTATTGTAACAACTCCAGCCACACACCGGAGGACTATCAGCCGCGCACCTCGGTCACCGAACAATTGGCGCGCGGCGCCAGCGCCGTGTTCAAACGCCACCGAGCGGAAAAGTACATCGCTTATTTTCAAAGCTATACCAACACCTACGAAAGCGCGGCCAAGCTGGAACAACTCTACCGCGAAGCGCTGGCTTTTCCCGGCATCGTCGGCCTGTCGATCAGCACACGACCGGACTGCTTGCCCGACGACGTGCTCGACTTAATCGCCGACCTCGCGCGCACGACTTATCTTTGGTTGGAGCTGGGCCTTGAGTCGATGCATGACCGGACCCTTGGGTGGATCAATCGCGGCCATGGTCTGGCCGAGTATGTCGATGCGATCAAGCGCTGCAAGCGCCGCGGTCTGCGAGTCTGCACCCATTTGATTTTGGGCTTCCCTGGTGAGAGCCGTGCTGAGATGCTGCAAACCTCTGGTCTACTCAACGAGCTGGGTATCGACGGCGTCAAACTGCACAATTTGCACGTGATCAAAAACACCACTCTGGAAAAGTTTTACCACGGCGGTCAGTTCACGCTTTTTAGCCAGGAGGAATACGTCTCGCTGGTGATTGATTTTCTGGAGCGCCTCGACCCCAACATGGTGATTCACCGTCTGACCGGCGAAACCTATCGTGCCATGACCGTCGCGCCGGCCTGGTCCATCAATAAGATCGGCGTGCATAACGCGATTTATCATGAATTGGAAAAGCGCGACACCTGGCAAGGGCGACTGTATACGCCGGCGGCGCAATTACCGCTCCACCCTAACCGTGCCTTTGAAGTTTCAGGAGTACAACTGTGAATGGCCATATCGGTTTGATCCATTCGATTCTGCCGGCAACGGTGGAGCTTCATGTCAAAGTTTCCGAGCGCCACCCCTCGGCGCGCAACTTGGGCGCAGAGCGCTTCGGCTCGGGCACTATCGTCGATAGCGACGGCTACATCTTGACCGTCCATTACGTCACCGTGGGCGCATCGTCGATCACGGTGACAACTCACGATGGCGAGCAGCACCCGGCGCAGATCGCCGCCCAAGACCAAGAGACGGGATTGTCCTTGATCAAGATCGCCACCCGCGGGCTGCCGTTTCTCCGGCTCGCGCCGGCGGATTCGGTGCAGCTCGGCCAGGAGGTCGTGATGATCGCTAGCAGTGGTCAAGGCGGTCGCCGGGTGGCTGGCGGCTATGTCTCGTCGGTCGATCTTTATGACGGCCAATGGGAATACATGATTGATAAGACTATTCGCACAACGGCTTTTAACCCCGGCTTCGGCGGCGGCACTCTGGCCAATTTTCGCGCCGAGCTGCTCGGAGTCGTGTCGCTTAACTTGACCGAGGTCGGCAAATTCTCGATGGCGATTCCCATCGACTACTACCGTACTTATGAGCAAGAGCTAAAGCAATTTGGTCAAGTGAAAAGCCGCCAGCCGAGGCCCTGGCTGGGCATCTATCCGCAGCCCATGGCCGATCACGTGGTGATTGGCGGCGTGGTACCCGGAGGGCCGGCGCAAAAGTTCGGCTTGAAAGAGGGAGACGTGATTCTTAGTGTGGAAAAAAACGCGATCCGTTCGCGTCCGGAGCTCTATCGCGAAATGTGGAAAAAGCGTCCGGGAGAACGGATCTCGTTTAAGATTTTGCGCGAGGATCAGTCGCTAGACTTAGAAGTTGTCGGCGGCGACCGCGCCGACCGCTATCGGACCTAATCGTCGCCGCCGACTTTCTTAATTTCACCCTTGCCAGTAATCTTGATCCCCAGCGCGGGAGTGTAGGCATCGGGCTCGTAGTTGATCATACCTTTATCGGCAGCCTGAAGATCGGCGAGCTTGACGTTCTTGCCGCTCTTTTCAATCTTGGTCTTATCGTCGACACCGACCACTTCTTCGCGAATCTTGCCTTTGCGTTCTAGTTGAAAAGTAATCGTGCGCTGGCCGACGGCGCTGATCACGCCTTCGACTTCGACGGCTTTAGTCTTAGCAGCTTTCTCTTCCTTTGCAGCCGGCGCTGGGGCTGGAGCTGGCTTCGGTGCCGGCACCGGTGCCGGAGCCGGCGGTGGCGCATCCGTCGAGCTACACGCCACCAGCAAAGCACCCAAGAAAAGCGCCGCCACCGACCCGGTCATCAAATGCACAGAATTTTTCATTCAACCCCCTCCTTAGAGATCGTCACAATCTTCACGCTTGCTGGAAAATTTTGCCAAACAGCGCAACGCAAATTACAATTCTTAAACCACACTTTTCTTTCGCTTGTCAAGTTAACGCCCGCCAACAGAAGACATCGGCGGTACTATTTCGGTCGCAAGGTGGCGTGCAAAAAATCGCCGTAGCCGCAGGAATCAACGATAACGAAGATCGGCCGTAGCAAGCGGCGCAGCAATTTGCTGTGGTCCCAGCGAATTCGCCGAATCCAAACGGGCCAATTTTCGTGCTCGTTTAAGAAGTAACGCAAACTGCGCACGCAGTTGAAAGGCCCTGCGCTAAAGTTCATAGCGGCAATGTCAAAACCGCTGGCATCACACAACACTCGCAATGTTTTCGGGCTGTAAGAGATCACATGACGCGGCGCGTCGAGGGCAAACCAGTGTTCTCGAAATAGCCAGAAGATCAGGCTGTGAGTATTGGGAACGGTCACGTAGACAATACCGTCGGGTTTAAGAATTCGCCGGATCTGTGCGAACACCTCTCTCGGGTTCGGCAGATGTTCCAACACGTTGGAAAGCCGTACGACATCAAAGTAGCTGTCCGGATACTTGGCATCTCTCAGCGTGCCCTGCTGTACATCGAGCCCCAAGGCGCGCGCCTGCTGGGCTGCTGCCGGGCTTGGCTCAATCCCATAGGTCTTCCAACCCCATTGCTTGAGGCGGTAGAGATAGGAGCCAGCACCGCAGCCGACATCGAGAATCCGGCCTTGGCCTTTATAGGGAATCACTTGTCGGGCCATGAACCAGGAAAGAACCCACGCTGCGGTTCTTTTAATGTTTGAAGCCGTTCCAACCGAACTGGTGGCCGGATAGTCGTAGCAGCATTCAAGAACAAGTCTGTGCCAATAACCGCGGTAATTTTTCTTATCGAGAGATTTGGCCGGGCCATGGCGGCGATAAGCCGCAGGGTAGTATTGCGTTAGCTGATCGTTGTCTAACCAGGGCTGAATGAAATGCGCGTCGCAATATGAGCAGCGGTGAATGGCAAAAGTCCCCGGAGTATGATGGACGCGATCGCGTGTGATGAAGAGCCGGGGCGCGCCTGGTTGCGCACATAAGGGACAGCATGCAGTCAGACTGACCGCTTGGGACGAGTTGGCCGATTCAAAGTCGGCAATGAGTACAGAGTTTTCCATTTACGATCTAACAGCGAAACGCTTACCTTGGCGACGACAACGGGCGTGATGGATTGCGCCCTTTCCTTTCATTTGGAAACAACTCGAAAGTACTCTCCTGTGGTTCGTGCTGTTGTTGAGGGTCGATCCTGGTTGTGAATCGGTTTATTGGCTTCGTTGGCAGCCATCAAGATGAAGCGGGATTTGTGAAACGAAGCTCGCTCAATTTCGCTTCGCTCTTGTGAGCGCAACAAAGGCGTCGTGCTCGGGAGTCGCCACTCCGTCGGTTTGTTGCCGGAGAACCTTAGCCAGATCGCCTTGCAGCAGCGCCGGCGCATCTAACCATAGCCCGGGAAAATTTTCGCTTTGGTACAGTCCCGATTCGTTTGGCGTCAATCGCTCATAGCGCCCCTCGCGCAGGACAAACCAATCGGTGGCCTGATCCTGAGTGCGCCAGACAATGTATTCTTGAACACCGTGGCGACGATACACTTCGAGTTTTTGATGGAGATCATAGGCTACACTGCTCGAAGCGATTTCGGCGATCAATTCGGGCGGACCCTCCACGTAACCGTCAGAGCCAACCTGCGATTGCCCACCCTCGATGATGCGGAGCAGCAAGTCTGGCTGTGGTTCGTTATCGAAATCCAAGCGCACGGTGGCATTGTCTGCTACCCCAGCCCCCGGTGTAGAGGCGACATAGACTCCGAGCCATGTGGCTAACTCCGAATGCTGGCGACCATGTCCCTCGTAGCGTACTGGGGAAGGCACGTAAACCACTCCTTCGATTAGTTCCGCTTTCTTGATTTGCGACATAGCCGCATAGCGACGCTCGAACTCTGGGCGAGTCAAACGGTCACCATTTTCCAGCGCAGGGACATCAACCCGTCGCATGGCTCTAGCCGAAGGATGGGGAGAGACCGACATGAAGGCTAGAGTTCCCTCTCGACTGCCGAAAGTCAACAGAGAACGGACCTACATAGAATGCGCCCGAGACGGCTCTAGTGAAAATCTCGGCTGTGCGTGTTGGCTGGATGGAGCGCGACCTTGGGCTCCCACATCTGTTCGGCAACTAAGTGAACCACACCCTCTTCGACTTGCAGCTTGCCGGTGAGGCCCAAGAAACTCACGGTTTTGGCGATCACCGCATAGCGTTGGAACACATTCTCCCACACCACCACGTTGACAAAACCGCTTTCATCTTCGAGTGTCATGAACACGACGCCGCCGGCGGTGCCGGGTCGCTGACGGCAAATGACTAATCCGGCGTAGCGCACTCTGGCGCCGTTTTGCATGCCCATGATTGTTGCTGCGTCCGGCAAATCTTGCGCCGCCAGCGCGGTACGCAGCGGCGCCAACGGATGGCGCCGTGGGCTGTGCGCGGTCATGCGATAGTCCCAGTGCACCTCTTCAAAATCGGACAAGGATTCGAAGCGCGCGGATCTTTCTCGCGGTGACAAACGTAACGATTGATTTTGCTGGCGGGCCAATCGGCGCACGTCCCAAAGCGCCGAGCGACGCTCTTTGGTTAGATTCTCCAGCGCACCGGCTTCAGCCAACGCGCTCGCCGTGCTTTCGCTGACGCGCGTGCGCCGAATAAAATCTTCGAGCGAAGCAAAGGCGCCTTGGCCTCGGCGCAAAACAATCTCCTCGGCTTCGTCTTGGCACAGGCCCTTGATGTAACGCAGTCCCATGCGCACGGCGAAATTGCTGCGGCCGCTGTTTAATTCTTCTAATGTGCAATCCCATTCGCTCTGCTGCACGTCGACAGGTCGAACCACCACATGGTGCCGTTGCGCATCACCGACAATCGTCGCCGGTGTGTAAAAACCCATGGGCTGGGCGTTGAGCAGTGAACAAGTAAACTCAGCGGGATAGTGACAGCGAAGCCACGCCGTCGCGTAGGCAATCAACGCAAAGCTCGCGGCATGGCTTTCGGGAAAGCCGTACTCGCCGAAGCCGCGAATCTGCTCGAACACGCGTTGGGCAAACTCCGGCTTGATGCCCTTGGCCTGCATGCGGGTGATCAAGCGCTCGCGGTGGCGCTCCATGCGGCCGGTGCGGTGCCAGGCGGCCATGTCGCGGCGCAATTGATCGGCTTCACCCGGAGTGTAGTCGGCGGCAACCATCGCCAAACGCATCACCTGCTCTTGAAACAGCGGCACGCCAAGGGTTTTCTCCAAGACTGGTTCAAGACTAGAATGTGGATAATCAACTTTTTCTTTGCCCTGACGGCGGCGCAGATACGGATGCACCATACCGCCGGTGATCGGGCCGGGACGGACAATGCTGATCTCAATCACTAAATCGTAAAAATCTCTTGGTCGCAGCCGTGGCAGCATCGACATCTGCGCGCGGCTTTCGATCTGGAACACACCCACGGTGTCGCCCATGCATATTTGATCGAAGGTTGCGCTATCACCTTCCGGGATGGTCGCCATCGACAGTTCAATGCCATCATGTGCGCGCAACAGTTTGAAACATAGATCAAGCTGCGTCAGCCCCCCTAGGCCCAGCAAATCCACTTTAAACAAATTTAAATCTTCAAGATCATTCTTATCCCACTGAATCACCGTGCGCTCGGCCATGGTGCCATTTTCGATGGGCACAATATCGTGCACCGGCTCATGGCCGAGCAAGAACCCGCCGGGGTGAATCGATAGATGGCGCGGAAAATCTAAAATCTCATTGGTCAACTCAAGCAAATGCTTGTGCATGCCTGCCCGCGTGTCGACGCCCAAGCTGTGCAGCGTATGGGGCGATACCGCATCATAGGACGATAAAAACTTTGCCATGCGATCCAACTCGGTTTCGGCAAATCCCAGCGCCTTGCCGACATCGCGCAGCGCCGAGCGCGCCCGGTAGCGAATCACGTTGGCAACCATGGCGGCGCGCTCGCGGCCGTATTTCTCATAGACATGCTGGATCACTTCTTCGCGCCGGTTGTGCTGGATATCGAGATCGATGTCCGGCGGCTCAGCCCGTTCTTGTGAGAGAAAGCGCTCGAAGAGCATCCCGATGCGCTTTGGGTCGACGGCGGTAATGCCCAAGCAGTAACAGACCACGGAATTGGCCGCCGAACCTCGCCCCTGACAAAGAATATTGTTAGCGCGGCAATACTCGACGATCTCCCACATGGTGAGAAAGTAGCCGGGATAATCGAGCGCTTGAATAATCTCCAATTCCTTATCGATTTGCTGGGGGATCCCGTTAGGAACGCCCTGAGGGTAGCGCCGCTGCGCGCCTTCAAGCGTCAAGCGGCGCAGCCACTCGGCGGAGGTCACCCCATTCGGCATTTTTTCCGAAGGATAGCGATAACGCAGCTCGTTTAGTGAAAACCTGCACCGCTCGGCAACTTCCAGCGTGCGTGTCACCACTGCCGGATCGTCAGCAAACAGTTGGCCGAAAAGCGGCGGCGACTTAAGTCCGTATTCAGCGTTGGGCTTTAACTTGCGACCGCAACTGGAGACTGGCACACCCTGGCGAACTGCGGTGAGAACATCCTGTAGCCGCCGGCGCGCCGGCGTGTGATAAAGCACTTCGTTGGCAGCAAGCAGCGGAATGTTATAACGGCTGGCAACCTCGCGCAGGTGCGCTTCTTGCTCGACCTCCTCCTCCCGCCGATGACGCGCGAGCATGAGGTAAAGGCGATCGCCAAAGGCATCACACAATAATTCAATGATTTCTCGGGCTTTTACTCCGTCATTCCGGCGCAGGCCTGTCCTGAGCTCAGTCGAAGGCCCGGAATCTATCACCTCGGCTGACTTGCCGGTATTAGTGCGACCTCGCGCACTTCCGGCCCCTTGCCCCTTGCTCTTTGCACTGCGCGCTCCGGCTGCTTGCTCCCTGCTCCCATCCCCCTGCTCTCCACCCCCACCCCACAACCCAATCACCCCCGAAGCATGCGCGCAGACCTCATCCCAAGAAACAACGCTCTCCCCCTTTTCCGAACGCAATCGCCCCCTGGTTAACAAACGACAAAGATTGGCATAACCGCCACGATCTTGAGCTAAGAGCACGATGACTGAGCCATCATCGACGCTCACCTGCGCACCGACGATCAATTTCATCCCCAATTCGCGCGCCTTCACATGGGCGCGCACGATACCATAAACCCCATCGCGATCAGTTAACGCTAAGGCAGGCAAACCAAGCCGATGCCCCTCTTCAATCAGCTCGTCGGGATGACTGGCTCCTTCGAGAAAAGAAAAATTGCTCTTGCACCAAAGCGGTAGGTAGGAAACATCGAACATAATTAACCATCACGACAAATGCACTTTGTCTAAATCACCGTTAATCCTTACCCCACATAACGAAGCGATTGCCCTCTCAAAAAATCTTTCAAAGTTTTCTTTGCCGTCTCTCCTTCAAACCGTGCCTGTAGATCCAACCAGTAGCGTTCGGACATGCCAAAGTAGTGCGCTAGACAGAGAGCAGTATCTTTGGTGATGGCACGTTGTCCCTGAATAATTTCATAAACCCGCCGCACCGGGATTTGTACATCTCGCGCCAGGTGCCAGACACTAATTCCACGTGGTGCAAGAAATTCTTCCAATAAAATTCTACCCGGATGTATGGCCATAAAACCTCCATTCAATAGTTCGTTTTGAATCACTCAACCACCCCTTGTAAAAACCATCGTCTTCTCATCTGGTCGTAGTACACCCACAGGAGATCCCCACGCCGGGTTTCGGCGTAGTAGTATTCGCGCTGGATTTCGCGATTCCACCAACTGCCCGAGAAAACGTAGGGACCGGTGAGTTTTTCAATGCTGCCGTACTGGAGACCCAAGATCAGCCAACCGTCCTCGTGATTACCACGCGGGGAGCCAGCAAACATGATCGGTTTGTTGACGATGCGGCGGACCAATGCGGACTGACCGTTCCAACCATTCAATCGCTTTGCGGAGCCTGTCCTGAGCCCGGTCGAAGGGTTCAAGCCGTTCAAACCGTCTGCCTTAATCGAAGTTGTAGAATTGTTCGGAGGTATGATCCGATCGAGGGGTTCCCAGGCAAAGTTAGCTTCAGGGAGGTGACCATCTTTTAGTTTGGCCTGCACGACAGCGCCGTCGCCGAACTCGGCGCGCAGGCGCGCCAGGGCGCGGTTAGCGGCGTCGAGATCGCGTGCCGGGCCTTCGATGAACAGCCGGAGCTGCTCCCTCGTTGCCGCGCAAGATTCGGCGCGCAACTCGATTTCGATCACACCGGCAGTGAGTTTAAGCGATTCAAGCCGCAGTCTTACGAGATCGAGAATTTGAACCGCGTTGAGCGTCGGCTCGGCGGGGCGCAGTTGCTCTTTCAACCAAGCGCCGTGATCGATGAGAAAAGACAGCCACAAGACCGTCAGCGCTTGAGCACGCGTGGCAAGCGTGGCGAGCAGCGGATGGAGCATCTGTTTGATGAGAAATAAAAGCCGTACAGCGTCGCTTTTGGCGTCGTCGAGGATACGGTGTTGCACAACCGGTGCTTCCGGCGCGCTCGGCTGGAGCGGTGTCCAGAGGTCGCCAGCGGCCATGCGGTAAAGCCGGTGCGCATCGGGACCGAAACGCTCGCGCAAACCGCTTGGCGGCAGTGTTAATAAAGCGCCGACGGTCCTGATGCCGAGCTTGGATAAAACATCGCGAAATTTGGCGTCGATATGCAGACGGTCAAGCGGCACCTGCTCTGCGGCAGCGCGCTCCTCGTCGGCACTGCGAAAGATTGTTACCCCCCTTCGAGATTTAGCAACGGCGTAGGTGTCAAAACGGGTATAGCCGACGACGATGGTGGCCTGGTAATCACCTTCTTTAATGCTGCCATCAATCGCTCGGGCCCACTGATTGGCCGTGGGGAAAAGCTGCTTCAACCCAGCGCCATTGAGCCAGAAAATCCCGGGCTCCTGTTTGGCCGGTTCGACTTCCGGCGACCAACGCATCAAACATTGGGTGAGGCCGTCTATGGCTTGTTTGATCTCACCCGCGGCTACTTCGCCGGCGCGCAATCCCGTCGCAAGAGAGAAAGCCGCGGCGTAGCGCATTCCCGGCAAGACGCCGAGTTGGCGGGCTCGATCATTGACCCAAAGAATCAATCCTTGCGGTCTGTCCTCCGCCACCACTGCGGCCGGATGGCCCGCCCATTCAGGGCGGCGCTTGAGCAGCAGCTGCAATGGAAAAGCCGGCAGATCAACACAAGCCAGCCGGTCCGCGGTAGAGTTCTTCATGATTCCAAGTGGGCCCGCGCCGTTTGTCTTTCAGCACCCGCAGCGCGCAGCCAAACCTATTTCCAGAAATCCGTTTCTTTTCCGCGTGCACGCGCAACGACACCAACGAGCCCAACGAAAAAGCTTTACTCGCTTTAGTCGTCAGACAAACCAGCGCCGCATGATGATGCATAGCCAAACCCGTCAAGCGCGCCTGCAAGGGCATGGGAATATCGGCCGCCCCAAGATCGAGCACAATCAACCCAAACCCACCCGAGCGCAAAAGTTTCTCTCCCGCGCGCGGAATGTTCTCTCGTTTTGGCAAACGAACCACCACGAGAGCAGCTAGATCGGCACCACTCCGAGCCGCATCCGGTGGATAGAAAGAACTCTCGGTCGAAGTCACCCAACCAACCGGCTCCCCGTTTAACTGCGCTTCGCGCACTAAGCCAAAGCTCATGGTCAACGATGCGGATCCCGTCGAGCCGGAGATTTCGACTAAACGGCCAGTAATTTGACTTAGCGTCCAATGGCTCTCTGACCGAGCAACGTCTTGCTGTGTGCTCTTCTGAGCAAACATGAAAGCCATTGGTACGGTTCAAATCCTTCAAACTGTTCGGCCTTTTTTTGAGGTTCAAATCGTTCGACCGTTGCGATTAACCTCAGGCCGACTCGCCCCGTTGGGACGGTTGGAGTTGTTGTATTGAGGTCCTTTCGCATCGCTGCCTTTTAGATAATCGATCAAATTGCTGATCATGGTCGAGAGCCGTTTGAAAGCCTGCGACAACTCTTCGCAGTTTTTCTGCGGCAAATACGCTTGGTCAAAGGCGACATAAAGATGCGAGCGGGCTTCCCCACAAGCCCCTTTGGCTGTGAAGAGAAATTGCAAAAACTCTTGATTGCCGCCGCGCTCACAACCCTTGGCAATGTTAGACATGACTGACGTGACCGCGTCGCGCAGTTGATCGCGGAAGCGATAATCCTTGGAAAATTTCGGATCGGCAGTTAAGCGATACACTTCTTTCGCCAACCCCCGGGCGCTTTTCCAAATTTCCAAATCCTCAAAACTTTTCGTCGTCATAAAATCCTCCTGTGGTTTGATCTTTGTTGCATCGTTTAGAATTTTCTTTGTAATCCGATCACTCTGCCAACGATCCGAAACTCCCCCTGCGACACCGTGATCGGCGCATATTTTTCATTTTCTGCTTGAAGCGTGACGACGCCGCCTTTTTTAAAAAAGCGCTTCAAGGTCGCTTCGCCCTCGATCAAGGCGCAGACGATTTCGCCATTTTCCGCCGTGCCCTGCTGCTTGACGATCACTTTGTCGCCGTCCTGAATGCCGGCGCCGATCATGCTGTCGCCTTTGACTTGTAGGGCAAAGATTTTGCCTGAGCCCATATCGTTAGTAATAGCCAGCATGCCTTCGATGTTTTCGTCGCTGAGAAACGGCTTGCCGGCGGGGATCCGTCCCAGAATCGGGATTTCGCGAAAACCGCTCAACGCCGATTGGCCGCTCGCCGTGACGATCTCCAAGGCGCGCTTGCCGAGCCGGCGGATGTAGCCCTTTTTTTCCAGGGCCTTTAGATGATCCGAGACGCCGTTGGTGGAGGCGATCTTAAAGCGCGCGCCGATCTCGGGGATCGACGGGGCAAAGCCCTTCTCCCGAATGGTTTTCAGGAGAAAATCGTAGATCTCTTTTTGCCGCTGGGTGAGGGTCGGAAGCATGGGAAGACGGTATACTGAAATTTATTTCAGTAGTCAAGCCAAAACTTTCCGAGCTTGCGCACAAACAGAACAAGCCCAGGAAATTCAGATATTTACAGAGTCGCTGCCAAAGAGAGGCTATTTATGCTTGGCGAGAATTTCCTGGCGGCGAAAGCAACTGAGCGCATGATCATTGACCATGCCGGTGGCTTGCATGTGGGCGTAGATAATCGTCGAACCGACGAATTTGAAACCCCGCTGTTTGAGGTCTTTACTCAGGGCGTCCGACTCTTTGCTAGTGGCCGGATAATCTTTCAAGACCCGCAACTTACCGACGATCGGCTTACCGTCAACGAAGCGCCAGATGTATTTATCAAACGTGCCGAACTCCTCCTGCACGGCGAGAAACTGTTTGGCGTTTTCAATCGCTGCAGCGATCTTCAGGCGGTTGCGGATGATGCCGGGATTTTTCAGCAGCCCGTCGCTTTGCTTTTTGCCATAGCGCGCGACTTTCTCAGGATCGAAATCGGCAAACGCTTCGCGATAGGCATCGCGCTTGCGCAAGACTGTGTACCAGCTAAGTCCCGCCTGCGCGGCTTCGAGAGTAAGGAATTCGAACATACGCCGGTCGTCATGCACCGGCACACCCCATTCTCGATCGTGGTACTCGACATAATCGGGCTTGCTCGGATCGACCCAGGGACAACGACCGTGGTGCGTAAAACCTTTCATCACCGTTTCACCTTTTCCAGCTCACGCTGCAAGGACTCGACTTGATCAAGAATCGTCAAAAGCTTGCGCCCGAGAGGCGTCAATTGGTATTCCACCCTTGGCGGAATCTCGGGAAAATTCTGTTTCGACAAAACGCCATAGCGGACCATTTTAGATAATCGTTGGTTCAAAACCTTGGTGGAGATTCCGTCGATGGCGCGTTGCAACGCCCCGGGACGGCATACGCCGCCGCGCAATCCAGCCAACACCGAGAGCGACCATTTGCACGCAACGATATCTTCGACGATGCGTGCCGCGGTCAGCGAAGATTTTATTTTAGGTTTTAGATTCGCCAATTTGCACCACAAAGTACCTACCCCACCGTGGAGCACCTTCTAGGCAAACTCACAAGATGCGGCTAAATTGCGGCTATCTTTTTAACATAGGGAGGTATGCGCGTGAAGAAGATTCTATTAACCGTGGCAATCGCGGCAGCAACGGCGGCCTTTGCCGCCGAGCAAACCACAGTTCTCTACCCGGCCGGCTACCGTTCCTGGCGCCATGTAAAGTCGATGGTAATTGAAAAAGGCCATCCGCTCTATGACGCCTTTGGCGGCATCCACCATCTCTACGCCAACACCCAGGCGATGGAAGGCTACCGCAAGGGCAAATTTCCCGATGGCTCGATCATCGTCTTTGACTTGTTAGAAGCGAGCGCCGAGAACAACACCGTCGGCGAAGGCAAACGTAAAGTGCTGGGCGTCACGCAAAAAGACAGCAAAAAATTTTCCAAGACCGGCGGCTGGGGCTTTGAAGGCTTTGGCGGCGGCGATCCGAAGAATCGCGTGGTCAAAGACAATGCTGTAAAAGCCTGCTTCGAATGTCACACCGCGCAGAAAGACAAGGACTACGTCTTTAGCAGCTATCGAAATTAGGAACCAGCTATTGGAGCGATGGAGCGGTCTTGACAGAAAAGCCAGCGCCCCGCCGCCGCACGCTTTCGTTGCGCAGCCACCTCCGATGATGTATAAACATGTTGATACACGGAGGAAATCATGAGCGAAGCGGTGCTGGAAATCAAAATTTGGGGTAATAGCCTCGGTGTTCGTATACCCTCGGCGGTTGCGCGGACCGCCCGGCTCAAGGCCAACCAGCGGGTAAAACTCACCGTTGAAGACGGTCGCGTGATCATTGCACCCCAAGGTCAGAAGCGACTTACGCTGGCCGAGCGGCTCGAACGTTACGATCCGGCTCGACACGGCGGTGAAGCGATGGCTGCGCCACTGCTCGGCGCGGAAAAACTTTGATCATGGCTGCACGCTCAAGCTGGGTTCCTGACCGCCAGGATGTGATTTGGATCGACTGCAATCCCCAGGTGGGCTCGGAGATGCGGGACATCCATCCGATGGTGGTGCTATCGCCGCGTGCGTTCAACCACAAGACCGGACTGGTCATCGGCCTGCCGATGACCACGGCTGCCTGCAACGCGACCAACCCATTCGCCGTCGTCGCCGGCTCAGCACCCGGCCGCAAAAAGCGCACTCCAAGCTATGTCTTGTGCCACCAGCCCAAGTCCTTTGACTGGCGCCTGCGGCGCGCACGGCCTCACGCAGCAAAGCGAATGGACGACCAATCCTTCGCCGAATGCTGCACTTTGTTAAACCAAATTATCGCCATCGCGTAGGGTGTCATGCTGAGCGAAGCGCAGCATCTGCTTTGTCGCTCCGTGCTATTGGTAGATTCTTTGGCGGAGTTTAGATGAGCAAAGCCGAAGGGGCTCAGAATGACAGTTGTGGAGGCATGAGGTTTTATTCACCATGCTCCGGAGGAATATTGTAGAGCCGTTTGAAGAAACCGTCGCGCTCTAGCTCGCCGATTAAATCACCATCGGTGAGGTCCTCGGCGCGTTTGCCTTTGAGACCCGGTTTGTTGGCGAACAGCGCGTTGACGCGCAGCACACTGCGACTGCCAAACGGCACCAGGGTTACGTCGCGGTCGGCATTCAACCCCAAACGGCGCAAGGTCTCGCGCGTGATCCGGTCCTGGCTGCTATTGGGTTCGCCCGTGCCGATGCGCTTGCCCTTCAATTGTTCGACACCCGATTAACAGAGTGTTTTTGAACAAGTATGCAACTCTGCAGCGCTTGCGCGTGCATCGATGTTACACAGTCGGTTTTGGAAAGCGCCGCAAAAGCTTGATCGTCCAGACAATCACTCCGACGCCAAGGCAACCGAGCACGGCAAAGAACAATGGCAACGGCAGCGCCGGCGGTTGGGTGCGGTGACCAACGACGAGCGCATAGTGAACGCCGGCCAGCGTGAGCAGCAGCAGGCAAGAAAACCAGCAGCCGTGATTCGCCAGATACTTCAGTGATTCTTCGCGCCGCTCGGGGGCGAGCCAATAGTCACGCCGAGGGATGTTCACCAGCGCTGGAAATTTCCGCGGCAGCCAGATAAAGGCGAGCGTCATCAACGCCGGGTAGACCAGGATGAAGATCACCATGAAGGCAACGTAGTTCTCCCGCTTCATCCAGGCGTCCGGATTGCCGCTGAAGTTGAAATGGGAGGCCACCACGGCGGGTAGTTGAGCGGAGGTGAAGATCACGAACAACGCCGCCAGCACCGCGAGAACAACGACCAGGATAGTCGGCTGCTGGCGCATGCGCGATAGGTGAACGCAAAATGCAAAGGGCAAAGAGCTAAGCGATTATCAGACAGACGAGTTTTCGTCCGCCCTTTGCACTTAGCCCTTTGCCCTTTAGATGTGCGGGCGAGAGTTATCGCCCCAGGCTGCGCGCTAAAGAGTTTAGCGCATCGCCAATCGAGCTATTGCTTTCGCCGGTGACCTGCCCCTGGGGAGTCAGCTGATTGATCAGCTCGGGCAACACCTGTGACATCGCCGAACCGGCATCTCGCTGTGACATGCCAAGCTTGGAAGCGATATCGCTAATGGCGCCGGAGCCAAAGATTTGCTCAAGCTGATTCGGCGATATGGGCATATTCTGCCCCGTGCTCACCCACGAATCCGCCTGCGCACTCATGCCACCTTGGCGGAACTTACCGAGCACACCATCGAGGCCGCCGTTTTGTTGCAGCATCGACAACGCCAATTGTAACAGCATATTGCCGCCGCCACCGCCGCCGGTATTGCCGCCCATCAGACCACCGAGTATTGCACTGAGTGGGTCCTGCGGCTGCGCGCGGCCGCCTCCCAAGGCTGAACCTAACACGCTGCCGATGAGGCCGTCTAATAATCCCATAGTCACTCCTTTCGAAAAACCCAGTTTACGTTAGGACCGGTGGTTGCTATCTCTAACTGCTATAGGTGCTGCAAGCAAGCCTGCACCAACCTATAACTTGGTTTGCTCTTTGACGCCGCCGGGATACTGCGGATTCAATTCACCGCCCGATTTTCACATGCGCCAATCGGCACAACTTTCGGCAGACCTTTGTCGTCAGCGAGTTTCTCGTGCCAACTCTTCTTTGCCTTCATGTTGTCACTCTCCTGGTTCTTTTGCGCCCTAGGCCTTCTTGATGAACGCGCCGGGCCTCATCTTGGCGGGCGCCTTCCTTGCGCCGGCAGGTGCGGCAATACTTTGCCGAGGAATAGACGTACCCCTTCGCCACCTCATACCACCATTTTTGCTGCGTCGCCGTCCAGACTTCAGTAGTGTCGCAGCCGGCGCAATCAAAGGGCTCGTCTCGATAATAGCCGCTGTCGACAAAGACCGGTGCGCCATAGCTGTTGTACGGCGCGAGTAATGCTTGGTTTACCGGCGCTGTGAACTGGGCCCCTGGCCGCGCATCCTTCTTTGTCGTGCGGTTGCGCTTGAACGCGCGGGTCAATCGTTTCGCTTTGATTTCCAATCGGCGTTGTTTATTGCTTTTCATCGGCGGAATTAATCCAGCGCACACTTAGGACAATCGACGATGACCGTCTTGGTCTTCTGTTGCCGCTGGATCGTAAACTTGCTCTTACCCGCTTCGACACGCCGAATGGCCTGACGCAAGTCGTCTTCGCTTTCGATCTTCTTGCCATTGACTGCCAGGATCACGTCGCCGGCCTGAATTCCGGCCGCCGCCATGGGCCCGTTCGTTTTCACCTCCATGACGGCTGCGCCGGCTGGCAGCGCACCGCCAGTCGACGCGCTTTGCGCCGATGTGAGATACGCGACGCTCAACCCTAGTGCGGGTTTGTTAAACGCTTTGGCCATCGAGGTCGCCGGCACTGCGCCGCCAAAGGCCTTAGCCAAATCTTCGATAGACTTTTGCATGTCAGGCTCGGCCGGCGGCGACGGTTGTTTGGGCGCCGCTGTAATGGGCTTGGTTTGAGGACTTTCTTGGGCCGCAGGCTTCGCTGTCGGGACGGTATTGGGCTGGCGAGCCGAAAGGACGAAGTAAATGCCGAACATACCCATCGCTACGAAAGCCAAGCCGCCGCGTACGACTTTGGAGTTAAAGAAACGGCTTAACCAGGCTTGCGTGAGCGGCGGCTTGGTAGGCTCGCGTGCCAGCGCGTCGGGCCGCTTGGGCTGCGCCGCAGGCTGCTGCCCCATCAGCTCGCTGATGCGCTCGGTCAGTTTGTCGAATTCTGCATTGCTTAGGCTCGGCTGCCAGCGCGAAAGATTGGCGCCGTTTAACATGCGGAACGCTAGAGGCGGTTTGACTTCGTCGATGAACACCGGCACGAGGATGTCGCGGGTCTTCGCTTCATCGGCCTCGTTGCGCACCCACTCTTTGGCGACCGAGACCGTCGACCAGAGCACCAGCACAACTTTGGCTTTGCCGATCTCCTCTTCGATGACGCGATCGAACGACTTTCCGACAGGAATATGCCGATCCCACCACACCGACCAGCCGAGCGCCGCAAGGGCTTCAGCCAATGGATGAACGCGGGCGCGATCTTCGGAAGCATAGCTGATGAAAATATCTGCCATCGCTCTTCCTTGAGACTCGGACAGCTTCTAGTACAAATTCTTGGGCGGCGTCTAGTGGGCTGTCCTGGCTCGAAACTACAACGGTCGAACGGTTATGCTTCAGGGAAGCGATTCCCAACGGACAATTTGGCCGATGCGAATCGCGCTGCCGGTTAGCACTTTCGCATAGGCGCCGCCGCGCCAATTGGACCACATGCGCTGCTGCAACCCATCCAACACTTCGTCCATGCGCTCGCAGGGCTTGGTCTCGCCGCCAATCAGCAAACGCGCAGTCCCTATGATCAATATTCGCCCGCGAGAATTTGCCAGAGCGAGGCCGCTAACCAGCAGGTTGGCGCGCCGTGCGGCAGGAGCTATGCTCCCGTTGGCTTCTTTCATGAGGGCTTCCCACACTTCCCGTTCGATAATCGTGACCTGGCGCGAACCGCCTTGATCGGCGTTACCCACGATTCCTTTGCCGTCGACAAGCGTTGCACTCTCAACCGAATCCATCACGCCGCGATGGGCGCGCTTGAGCCAAATCGCTTCGAGAGTGCCGGTCATCGCGCAACCCCTTCCGTCAAATCGGCATGGAGCAACCTATGAAACAGATGCTCGCCCGCTTCGCGCCGCACCGACAAACGCCCGGCATCGTAAGAGCGCGAGCGCAGCCCGCGCTGCACCGATTCGCAGATCGCCTTGTCTTCATCCTGAATCTTTTCGCTCAGCGCAATGCTCGCGCGATTGCGCCCTTGGTCTGCTAGATCCGCGAAATAGTAATCGAAGATCACTTCGCAGCGGTCGACGCCCAGCGGCCGAACCAGATTGGTGTCCATCACCCCGGCGTAAACGTTAATCATGAAGTTGGGATAGATCCAGAAATAGCTGGCGCGCTCGCCCTGGCGCACCGCCGCCGTTTCGCCATCGCTGGCACTTGGGATCATGTCACTCGATTGCAAACAATGGCGCGCGCCGGTTTCGATGCGGTACTTTCCCGGCGTCAACACGCTGTTGAGACCTGTGTGAATGTGCGGCACGTGATAGCCGCCGTCGAGATAATTGTCGACATAGATTTTCCAGTTGCAGTCGAGCGTGTAACAACGCCGCTCGTACCAGTGCAGCTTGTCCAACGCCAGTCGATCGATCTGGGCCCGCAAATCGCCGCCCAGATAAACATTAAGCTCATCGCCTTCACCTGCGAGCTTGGCAAATAACCATCTACCAAAGGAGGCGACGCGCACGGGCGGCAGAGCTATCTTTGCGGCGGAGAAGTTTGCCACGCCGGCGAACTCGGGCGCGGCCACCAGGCGGCCTGTCAGGTCATACGTCCAACCATGGTATGGGCAGCGCAAATGTTTTGCGCAGCCTTCGGGCGGGAGGAGCACCTGCGCCGCGTGATGACGACAGACGTTGAAAAAGCCGCGCAGCACGCCGTCCTCCCCGCGCACCAAAGCCACCGGTGCGCCGGCGATGTCGCCGGTGACATACCGTCCGCAGTCGATCAACCGATCGCTCCGCGCGGCCATTTGCCAGCTGCGCGAAAAAACCGTGCGACGCTCCAACTCGGCAATGCGCGCGTCGGTGTACCACGACGCCGGCGCGGTCGATGCCTGGTCAAGCGGGCATTTAGGATCGTAGGCCTGAATTATGTTTCGCAGCGATGCCGCCATGTTTGATGGCTTCGGTCTACCGCGCTTCAATGAGCATGGCAAGATCGATTGGGGAGCCGCGCGCAATTTGCTAAGATAACTTATGGTCGACGCGATGCGCGAATCTTTGTTGGACTATACCAAGCGGCTGCGGCCCTATTTTGTCTGGAGCGTACTGTTGTTCGGATTAGGCGCTTTGGCCGGGGTTCTTTTGGTCAACCTGCACGCCGGGTTGGCCGGTCAGCTCGAAAAGTCCTTGATGGGGTTTGCCGGCATGTTTCGCGGCCTCTCAAAACTCCAGCTCGCCGGCGCAATTTTTCTCAACAACTCAGTCAAATCGGCGATGGCGATATTTCTCGGCACATTGCTGGGAATCTTGCCGGTGGTCTTTCTCTTGGTCAATGGCGCGGCGCTCGGCGCCATCGTTTCGGTTTCATTGGGCTCGCGCGGCATCTGGCAGTCGACCATGGCGATTCTGCCGCACGGCGTGATCGAGCTGCCGGCGGTGTTCCTGGCAACCAGCATCGGCCTTCTGCTTGGCAGCCACCTCTTCAAGCGTCTGTTGCGACGGCAGCCCAAGCCGCTGCGACAGGAACTCGCGCATGCGTCCCGTTTTCTTTTTTGGGTAATCGTGCCGTTATTGCTGATCGCTGCGCTAATCGAAGCTTATTTGACCCCCGTGCTCGCTAAGCTCTAGATCCTGACAGCACGCCGCAAATTACACTGCCGCGCCAATTGCGCGGCGATCGTTGCTAGCTCCTGCGCGGTATAATCGCGAGTCTCACGCAAATGTCCCCATACCGGCGCCGGCCAGCAGGCGTCGCCCGCCCGCCGCCCAACAACGTGCAAATGCAATTGCGGCACGACGTTGCCGATGGCAGCGAAATTAATTTTGGCCAGCGCGAAATGGCCTTTGACAAAGCCGGCAATCGACGCAGCTTCCGTCATCACCAGATTGCGCTTTTGCGGCGCAAGGTCGAGCAGGTCTCCAACGCCGTATTCGGGCACCAAGATAAACCACGGCAGCACAGCGTTTTTGTTTAGCAGCAGATGAGAAATTTCCAGCCGGCCAAGATGGTGGCAATCGGCCAACAACTGCGGATGAATAACGAAGTCGCTCAACGTTTTCCTCGCAACGCTCTAGGCTATAGTTGGCGATAGTTGACACGAGCGCGCGTTATTGGCTACTGTGCGCGCAATTGAGCCAAAGGAGGCCAGCCCTATGCCCAAAGTCAAATCGATCAGCCACGTGGTGCTCTACGTCAATGATCTCGACAAGATGGTCAACTTCTACACCAACGTTTTGGGCTTGATCAAATACCGCGAAAACCCCGGCCGGATGGTCTTTCTCACTCCCGATCCCCAGCTCGACGATCACCAACTGGCGCTCGCCAAAGGGCGCGAAGGCTCGGCCAAACTGATCGGCCACATCGCCTGGAAAGTCGACACGCCGGCGGAAGTCAAAGAATTCTACGAGCGCTTCAAAGGCCACGGCGTCACCATCGACCATTGCGTCAGCCACGCCTACACCGCTATGGGCAACACCGTCTCCTGCTATGTGCTCGACCCTGAAGGTAACCGCGTCGAAGTCTACGCGCTGGTCGCCGAGCGCGACGCCGCGCGCGACAATCGCCCGCTGGATTTTGAGAAACCCCTGAACGACATCATCGCCCAGGCGAGCGGCTTGGGCAGCGGCGTGGCTCATTAAATGGAGATGGGCCGCAGTACGCTATCGGCGTGACCAAAGAATTGCTCGAATATCCCCGAAATAAAGGGTTTGGTCGGGGCGAGAGGATTTGAACCTCCGACCACACGCACCCCAAGCGTGTGCGCTACCAGGCTGCGCTACGCCCCGATACCATGATTGGTGAGGGTGCTGTTTATCTAACATCCCTCGCCGGTTAAATCAATTTTGTCGCGTCACTCGATTGAAGCTTGTCAATTTTGCCGGCGTCCTGGCTGCGTTACGAAGCGTTGGCCGGCGGCTGGCGCAACGCGGTGCCCGACGATGCGACGGCGCGCGGTGAGCACCGCTTTCACGCCGGCGCGTTTCTTTGGGTCAGCGCGGATCTACTAGTGCAAATCGTGCTGATCAACCGCGCCGGTTTCGTGCTCAGCCAGGCGGTTCTTTTCGCTTTGTCTTCGGTTTATTGGGATTCGTCATGCGCCGCTGGGACATTCCGGTGGCGGTGATCGGCCTGATTCTCGGTCCGCTGGCGGAAACCCAGGCACGCCGCGCTCTGGCGATCAGCCAGGGCGATGCAACGGTGTTCTTCACCCACCCGATCTCAGCGAGCATTCTGGCGTTATCCGCCATACTGCTCGTGCTGCCGCTATTTTTCCAAAGGCGTTCGAAAGCTAGGTGAAGTTTATGACCGCTTGAACGGTTTGAACCGCTGGAAAGATTGGAACAGTTTCAGTTCCGATATGTCAGGTGAGCATCTTGCGCAGCGATTGAATATCGCGCTTCAGTTTGACCAGTGCAGTTTTGTATTTTTGATCGCCGAGCGGCAGTTTCAACTGGCCCTTTTCTTCCTTGCGCATCTCTTTCAAACGTTTGCCCGCGCCTGCGATGGTAAACCCTTCGGCATAAAGCAGGCGCTTTATTTCCAGCAGCAGCTCGACATCTTTTTTCTTATACAAGCGGTGGCGCGACGGCGCCTTGGAGGGCTTGAGGAGCTCGAACTCGGTCTCCCAGTAGCGTAGAACGTAGGCTTCGACGCCGACGATCTCGCTCACTTCACCGATCTTGAAATAAATCTTGTCGGGCAGCCGCGCTTCCATCAAACAAAAGTCTTTTAGTCCGCCGATGCCGAAGGAGGTGTAGATGTGGTGGTCGTCGACGGCGCCGGCGACATGCTTTTCTTGAGTATTTGGCTGGCCTTGAACGTCAACACTTTGCGCCCGACGATGACGATTTCATCGCCGGTCTGCGGATTTCTCCCCTTGCGCGGCCGTTTGGTATTGACCACGAAATTGCCAAAGCCGGATATCTTCACCTTCTCACTACGTTCCAGGCACCCCTTGATGATGTCGAAGGTGGCTTCGACGACGTCGGTTGCATCTTTCTTAGAGAAACCGATCTTTTCGTAGATGCGTGTGATGATTTCCGCCTTCGTCATCGTGCACTCCTACCCAGGCAAAAACTCAACTGCGGCGCGCGGCGCCAAAAACCTTGCCGATCTGCTCGACCAACTTTTGATGAAGTGTGTTGATCTCGGCATCCGTCAAGGTGCGATCTTCGGCCCGATAGAGAATTTTATAGGCCAGGCTTTTCTTACCTTCGGGGATCGGTGCGCCGAGATACTGGTCGAATACGTCTGCCTGCTCGATCAATGCTTCACCTAAACTTTCGATCCAGCCAACGATGCGTTGGGCTGGAAAGTCGCCATCCACAACCACGGCAAAGTCCCGTTCGACCGACGGAAAGCGAGGAAGTGATGGTGCTGCTATTTGTCGCGGAGCATACTGAAGCAGTTCCTCCAAGTCAAGTTCACAGACCAGGAATGGCTTGACCCCAAGCCGCTCGGTCACTTCGGGGTGAATCTGTCCGACACAACCGACGCGTGTTTCCCCGACCGCAAAATTTGCCGACCTGCCGGGATGAAGAAATGCTTCCGTCGCCGCCGTCCATGTCACTGGGACATCGATATGAAGCAGGTCGAAAAGCGCTTCGACCAAACCTTTGGCATCGAGAAATCCCAACGCAGCCTGGTGTTTCTCGCGCAAACCGCGGCGCGGCCGCGGGCCGTAAAGCAAAGCGCTCAAATAGTGACGCTCTTCGCTGCCGCCATCCGAGGCTCGGCGAAAGACCTTGCCAAGATGAAAAGCGTGAAAGCTTTCGGCTTTGTGGGCGAGATTGGTCTGCACATTCTCCAGCAAACCGGGCAGCAGGCTCAAGCGCATCTCGGCGCGCTCTTTGGCGAGCGGGTTGAGCACCGCCACCGGCGTCGCAGCGCCGAACCACAAACCGGCAAACAAGCGATTGGACTCGTCAGTGACAAAGGGCAGATTGATCACTTCCGCCAGACCAGAGTTCGTCAAATAGCCTCGCAGCTTGCGCTCCCAACCAAGCCGCGTTTCCGTGCTGCCGCTCGCGCGCAGCGCCGGTAGTGTCGTCGGAATCGCGTCGTAGCCGCGCACGCGCGCCAGCTCTTCGATCAAATCCGCTTCGCGGCTTAGATCAGGACGCCGCGAGGAAAGCGCCACTTTGAGGCTCTTGTTTTTCGCCTGCCGCTGCGCCTTGAGACCCAGTGCCGACAAAAGTCTTTGCGCCTGCTTGCCCTCGACCGCCACACCTAACAATTGCTCGATGCGGCCTTCGCGTAGCGTCAGCGTATGCGGCCGCGGTTTGCGCGGATAGCGATCCGCGGTCCCCTTCGCCGCGACCGCGCCGGCATGTTGAGTCAAAAGGTAGACCGCGCGATCGAGCGCCACAAGCGTGGCTTCGGGATCGACGCCGCGCTCGAAGCGATGCGACGCCTCGCTGTGCAACGCCAAGCGTTTGGCGGTCTTGCGAATCGTCATCGGGTCGAAGTTGGCGCTCTCTAAAAGGATCGAGCGGGTCTCCGCGCGCACTTCGGTGTCTAGCCCACCCATGACGCCGGCCAAAGCAATGGGCACATCGCCGTCGCAGATTAACAAATCTTGATGCCCGAGCTCGCGCTCGACGCCGTCCAATGTGGCGATCTTTTTGGTCTCGCGCGCCGGGCGCACGCGAATGGCGCGGTTAGGAAGCCGTTCGAGATCGAAGGCATGGAGCGGCTGGCCGGTTTCGAGCATGACGTAATTGGTGATATCGACGACGTTGTTGATCGAGCGAATGCCGCAGGACTCAAGGCGAAAACGCAACCAAGCCGGCGCGGCGCCGATGCGCAGCCCATCGACGATGCGCGCCGAGTAGCGCGCGCACAGCGCGCTGTCCTCTATCTCAATCGTCACGCGTTTTTTGAGACTCTCTTTACCGGCCGGGCTAAGCTCTGGCGCTTTCACTAGAGCACCGGTGAGCGCAGCGATCTCACTCGCCAAGCCCATCAGGCCGAGGCAATCGCCGCGGTTGGGCGTGACGGCGATTTCAAACAGCCAATCTTCGCTTTGGCTTGCCGGATCGCGCAACGGCGCCAACGACTCGACTTCCAACCCCGCCATGGTCAGCGACTTGGCCAGCGCCTCAGCGCCGCCATTGTAGCTGACGAATTCTTTGAGCCAGTTAAGGGTAAACTTCATCGCAGTAATTGGAGTGATCGAGTACTAGAGTAGTGGAGTGATGGGGTCCGGACCCAACCTTCCAATGCTCCATCACTCCAACACTCTATCGCGCGCTTCTTTAACCGAATTGCCGCAAAAACCTCAAATCGTTGGCGAAGAACAGCCTGATATCATCGATGCCATACTTCAGCATAGCGATGCGCTCGACCCCCATGCCGAAGGCAAAGCCGGAAACGTTCTCCGGATCGTAGCCGACGAACTTGAAAACGTTGGGATCGATCATGCCGGCGCCGAGGATTTCGAGCCAACCGCTGGTTTTGCAGACCCGGCAGCTTTGGCCGCTGGCCATCTTGCCGCCACCGCCGCAGATAACGCATTGGATGTCGATCTCAGCGCTCGGCTCGGTAAATGGAAAAAAGCTCGGCCGGAATCTGACCGCCAGATCGCGGCCGAAAATCTGCTTGAGAAAATGGGTCAGCACGCCTTTCAAGTTGGCAAAGCTGATGTTCTTGTCGACCATGAAGCCTTCGACCTGATGAAACATCGGCGCGTGGGTGGCGTCGTCATCGTGACGATAGACAGCGCCCGGAACAATGACCTGCAGCGGCGGTTGACGCGACTCCATGGTGCGAATCTGCACCGGCGACGTGTGGGTGCGCAGCAGCCGATCGCCGGCGACGAAAAACGTGTCTTGCATGTCGCGCGCCGGATGATCCTTCGGAAAGTTGAGCGCCTCGAAATTGTGATAGTCGTCTTCGATGTCAGGGCCGCGGGCGACCTCAAAGCCCATGCCGGCGAAAATATCGATGATCTCATCGATCACCAGCGTCAGCGGGTGGAGCCGGCCGCGTTCCCAGCGCGTGCCCGGCAAAGTGACGTCCAGCCGCTCCGCCTGCAGCGCTTGGGCTTGGCGACGCTCTTTGACCACGCGCAGCCGCTCTTCGAGCTCGGCTTCCAGGGCCTGGCGCAGCTGGTTTAGCTCCTGTCCGGCGCGCGGGCGCTCTTCGGCCGGCAGGTCTTTTAAGCCGCGCAGCCGCAGCGTCAAGCTGCCGCTGCGGCCGAGCACTTCGACGCGCAGCTGCTCGATATCTGCTTCACGGTTCGCTTGCTGGATTCGGTCCAGAACCTCTCCGCGGAAAGATTCCAGGGAATCGTTCATCGCAGTAGCAAGTTTGGCGCTTAGGCGCCCAGGTGAGATTTTGCCGCAGCGGCCAGTTGGCCGAAGCCTGCGGCATCGGCGGCAGCGATTTCAGACAACACCTTGCGGTTCAACTCAATCCCCGCCTGCTTCAGGCCGCGCATCAACTGGCTGTAAGAAATTCCGTTGGACTGCGCCGCGGCGCCAATGCGGGTAATCCATAGACCGCGAAACGTCCGCTTCTTCACCTTGCGGTCGCGGTAAGCAAACATGCCGGCGCGCTCCACCGTTTCACGGGCCATCCGGTACAAACGGCCGCGGCCGCCGGTGTAGCCCTTGGCCATTTTCATTATTTTCTTGCGTCGACTTCTCGACTTTGGTCCACCTTTAGCTCTAGGCACTTTAAACTCCTTCTACCCTGTCAAAACTTAGCGCGCTGCGCGGGTTGCTGCCCCGACCCGACGCTCTACAGATACGGAATTAGTTTTTTGATATTGCGCTCGTCCACTGCCGCCACGGTTGTTCCCTGGCGCAGCTGCCGTTTGCGCTTCTTTCCTTTGGTCGAAAGAATATGACTCTTGAAGCCTTTGTTGCGTTTCACTTTGCCGCTGGCCGTGACCCGAAATCGTTTGGCGGCGGCGCGGTTGGTTTTTATTTTCGGCACAATCTCTCCTCTACTTTCTTGATGAAAAAATCGCTTCGCTCATTTCGGCGTGAGCAACATCGCCATGCTGCGGCCTTCGAGGCGCGGCTCGATATCGACCTTGGCGATATCTTGTATTTGGTCGACCACCCCGCGCAGCATCTCCTTGCCCAACTCGGGATGGGTGATTTCCCGGCCGCGAAAGAACACCGAGACTTTGACCCGCTGCCCCTTCTCGATGAACTGGCGAATGTTTTTTACTTTGTGCTCGACGTCGTGGCTGTCGGTGCGCGAGCCCATTTTCACTTCTTTGATCTCGACGACGGTGTGCTTTTTCGGGCCGTGCGCTTTCTTTTTTTGCTCGTAGCGGAACTTGCCATAGTCCATCATCCGGCAAACCGGCGGATTGGCCTCCGCCGCCACTTCTACCAAATCGAGCTCAAGCGCCTCGACCTGCTTTAACGCTTCGTGCAGCGGCATGACGCCCAGCTGCTCTCCGTTGGCGCCAATGACGCGGACTTCACGCGCGCGAATTTGATGATTGATTCTCGCTTCTCTAGCGATAAAGCACCTCCCTCGAATGACTCACTCTCATAGCGCTATTTTTATGCTTGTCCCCTTTCCTGCGCAACCTCGGCGCCGAGCTTTTCGAGAAACTCAGCCACCGCCATGGGCGCAAGGTTTTCCCCGCCGCGCCGGCGCGGCGCCACCGTTTGCGCCTCGACCTCCTTGTCGCCGATCACCACCGCATAGGGGATTTTCGCCAACTGGGCTTCGCGAATTTTAAAGCCGAGCTTTTCATTGCGGCCGTCGAGCTCGGCGCGCCAGCCCTGCTGCTGCAGTCGGTCAAGCACCTTCTTAGCATATTCTTTATGATCATCGGTAACGGTCAAAAGACGCAGCTGCACGGGCGCCAACCAGAGTGGAAGGGCGCCGGCGCAATGTTCCAGCAAAATCGCGATAAAGCGCTCGATCGATCCGAGCACCGCGCGGTGCAGCATCACCGGCGTTGCTTCGTTGCCTTCCGGTGTTACGTATCTTAAGCCGAAACGCTCCGGCATGGCGCAATCGATCTGCACCGTCGCCAAGGTCCAGGTGCGTTCCAACACATCTTTGAAATCGAAGCCGATCTTCGGCCCGTAGAAAGCACCTTCGCCGGGCAACACTTCGACCGCGAAACCAGCTTTTTCTAAACAACGCCGCAGGGCCGCTTCGGCAGCGTCCCACAGCTCGATGCGACCGAGAAACTTTTCCGGGCGGGTTTGCAGCGTCACCTCGATGCGGTCAAAACCAAAAGTCCGATAGACTTCCTTGGTCATGGCAACGAACTGTTCCATCTCGCCGTCGAGTTGATCCGGCGTGCAATAAATATGAGCGTCATCCTGGGCGAACGAACGCACCCGGGTCAACCCAGAGAGCACGCCCGACGGCTCGAAGCGATGCAAGCGACTAAAGTCGGCAAAGCGAATCGGCAAATCGCGATAAGAATATCTCTTCGAGGCGAATAAATAACAATGGCCCGGGCAGTTCATCGGCTTGACGCCGTATTCACCGTCGTGGATGTGCATCAAAAACATGTCGTCGCGAAACGATTCATAATGCCCCGAGGTCTTCCATAAATCCGTCTTGTAGATCAGCGGCGTCACTACTTCCGAGTAACCGTAGCGCTTGTACAGATCGCGAATGTACTGCACCAAAAGGTTATAGATGATCGTTCCCTTTGGGTGGAAAAACGGTGAGCCCGGCGCAATCGGGTGGAGCGAAAACAGATCGAGCGCCGGCCCCAGGCGGCGATGATCGCGCTGTTTGGCTTCTTCGATACGCTTGAGATAAGCCTCCAAGTCTTTCTTGTTGGCCCAGCTGGTGCCGTAAATGCGCTGGAGCTGTTCGTTGTTCGCATCGCCGCGCCAGTAGGCGCCGGCAATGCTGGTCAGCTTGAAAGCTTTGATCGCCCCCGTGCTTGGCACGTGCGGACCGCGGCACAGATCGACCCATTCGCCTTGGCGATAGAGGGACACGGTCTCGCCGGGGATGCCTTCGATGATTTCGACTTTGTAGCTCTCGCCCATGTTGCGAAACAGTTGGATCGCTTCGCTGCGCGCCAATTCCTCGCGCACAACTTTAAGATTGGCCTTGGCCAGTTCCTGCATGCGTTTTTCGATCGACTCCAGGTCTTCCGGCGTAAACGGCTGGTCGCGCTTGAAGTCATAGTAAAAGCCATTTTCGATGACCGGCCCGATGGTGACCTGGGTGCCGGGGAATAAACTCTGCACCGCTTGGGCCATCAGGTGCGCCGTCGAATGGCGCAGCACATCGAGGCCCTCTTTGCTTTCGGGCACGACCCAGTCGACCGCGCAATCTTTGTCGAGCGGCCGATTCAAGTCGACAACTTGACCGTCGACCTTGGCAGCAACCAGATTCTTCGCGCCGGCCGCTGCTGCCAACTCGACCACCCGAGTGCCAGCTTGAACCTCGACGGACTTACCGTCGGCAAATGTCACACGCAGACTATCCATGCGGCGGGTCAAAAGAGAATGGTAGGCACGGGCAGGATTGAACTGCCGACCTCTTCCGTGTCAAGGAAGCGCTCTCCCACTGAGCTACGTGCCTGTGAGAAGTAAAGATAATAGCGGTGGTCCACAAAAGTCGTCGTTGGTGGTTTTTCCAAGCTTACCAAAAGCATCCGGCAAGAAAGCTTCCGGAGATTGCAGCCAAATCTCGCAAGGTTTTGATTTTATTACCCATTTTTCGCCGAAAAGTCAACTAAAAGGCCCCAGCGAAGGAGCCTTTTTCTGGAACCAGACAAAGCCGCGATAGAGATACTGCAAACCAGAAACAATGGTTGCAAGGCTTGTGGCGGCAATCAAACCATCGAGCACAAGTTGCGGCACGATGGTTTTGTCGTGCAACAAGGCGAGCGCCACACCGAGGGTAAGCAGCTGAAAAGTTGTGCTCCACTTCCCAATCCTTGTCGGCTTAATCTCAGGTTTTTCTTCAAGCAAAAGATAGATCAGACAAAAGCCCAAGACGATCATCGCATCGCGGCTGATAACGACAACCGCAAGCCACATTGGGATGCCTTCGATGAAGCTCAGCATTAAATAAGAAGAGAGAACCAACAGTTTATCCGCCACCGGATCCAAAAACGCGCCAAGCGGCGTCTGTTGTTTCATCCAACGCGCTGCCAAACCATCAAGGCAATCGGTGATGCCGCCGAAGATAAAAATCAGCAGCGCTTCAAGGTAGCGGTGATATGCCAAAAAGACCAAAAAAAACGGAATCGACAAAATGCGGATCAGCGTGAGAAAGTTCGGCAGATTGAGCATGCGATGCCCGTTAGGCTTGAGCTACTAGGAGCTTACGAATTTGTCCCGCCAGTTTAGGCGTTACCAGAGCCGTAATGTGAATGGCGTCCTCATCGTACCGTTCACTGACAATGCGGCCGCGCTCGCGCAGCAACGAAACCAGCCCGGCTTGAGCCTGAGTGAAGCGTGCGGTGAAAGGCTCCTTGCTGCGATCCAGTATCGCCCCGAGCGAGGCCAACAAGCGATCGATACCGGCACCGGTCTTCGCTGAAATTGGACAAACAACGGCGGCACCGCGCTGCCGCAAGGCCGCCAGCGGCACTTCAGTCACGATGTCGATCTTGTTGGGCACGAGGATCGACGGAATTTCCCCGGCGCCAATTTCACCCAGCACTTTTTCTATGATCTCGATCTGCTCTTCAAACAAAGGATTGGCCATGTCAACCAGATGCAGCAACAAATCGGCCCGCGTCACTTCCTCCAATGTGCTTTTGAAAGCCTCAATCAGCGAGTGCGGAATCTTGTTGATGAAACCGACCGTGTCGACGATCATCACCTTGTCGCCGTTGGGCAACCGCAGCGCCCGCGTGGTTGGATCGAGCGTGGCAAACAACTTGTCTTCGACAAAGACGCCGGCGCGGGTCAAACTATTCATGAGCGTCGATTTGCCGGCGTTTGTGTAGCCGACCAGGGCTAAAGTCGCGAAGGGGAATTCATCGCGTTCTTTGCGCTGCAACGTCCGAGTCCGCTCGACGGTCTTTAGGCGCTGCTTTAAGTGGCTGATGCGCTCGCGAATGCGCCGGCGGTCAACTTCCAACTGGGTTTCACCGGGTCCCCTCGTGCCGATGCCGCCGCCTAGACGTGACAAGTGGGTCCACTGCCGCGTCAAGCGCGGCATTAGATATTCGAGCTGGGCCAGCTCCACTTGCAGCTTGCCTTCGTTGCTGCGCGCCCGCTGGGCGAAAATGTCGAGGATCAACTGGCTGCGGTCGATGACGCGAATCTTGAAAGCGGTTTCAAGATTGCGCTGCTGCGCCGGCGTCAAATCTTCATCGACAATCACCAGGTCGGCGTGCAGCGCAGGCAGCGATGACTGAATCTCTTCGACTTTGCCGCGCCCCATCAGCGTCGCCGGCGTTACCGACTTTAACTGCTGGGTAAATTGACGCACCACCTTGGCACCCGCGGTTTCAGTCAAGCGTTCGAGCTCGGCCAAACTGTAATCGAGGGGCACCTGATGCTCGCGCCTAGGCACCTCGACGCCGATCAAAACGGCTTTCTCAGGTTCGTGCTGGCGGTGATAGACGGAGGGCTTCAAATCGCCACGGGTTGAAAACTGACGCGCGCACCGAAGAGTTGTTCTACGGTGGCTTCGAGCTCGGGCGTCGAGTAAACTTTCACTTGGTCAGGCAACTCGATGACGGTTTCGCCGCTATCGCTAGAAAGCAGATGGAGAAACACCGTCGCGCGGCCGGGATAACCCAGCAGCGTGTCGCGCAAACGAATCAATTCATCGGGTGAGACTTGATCTTCGCGCACGTAGAGGTCGACTTTTTCAGCGATCTGGCTCGGCACATTGCTCTTGGGATTTTTCGACGCCTCGGCCAACGCAGTAATTTCGTTGGCGATGATCTGAATGCGCTCCTCGCCGACTTCGAGCTTGCCCTTGACGTAGATGGGATCATCCGCGCCGAGCAATTCGGCGCATTTTTTGTACGCTTCGGGCCAGCACAGCACTTCGATGAAACCGGACTTATCTTCGAGATTGAAACTGGCGTAGCGGTCGCCCTTCTTGGTATTGCGCAAGCGCAGTGCTGAGACCACCCCGCCAACCCGTACCTCGCCCGGCGTGGCTTTCTCTTTGAGAGCAGCAACCGCGCCGCTGCTAATCTTTTTCAGCGCGCGCTCGTATTTGTCCAACGGATGGCCGCTGATATAGAAGCCCAGCGCTTCCTTTTCATAGCCCAACGCTTCCTGCTGTGACCATTCTATCACCGAGGGATACGATTCACCGGCTTTTTTCGCAGTTTTGCTCGGCGTGCCGAGCATGGCGAAAATATCGATTTGATTGCTCGCCTGATCGCGCCGATGCGCTTGCCCAACTTTCATCGCGTCGTCCAGGACGCCGATCATGCGCGCCCGCGAGACTTGGGTCGAATCGAAGGCGCCACACTTGATCAAGCTCTCGATCACGCGCCGGTTGACCGCGGCCATGTCGACGCGCCGGCAAAAATCGAAGAGCGATTCGAAGGGGCCATCCGCCCTACGACTTTCCAGGATCGACTCCACCGCCTTCTCGCCGACGTTTTTCACGCCCGCCAAGCCAAAACGAATTTTCTCACCCACCGGTGTGAAATCCGACAAACTCTCATTGACATCCGGTGCCAGCACTTCGATGTCCTTGCCACGGCATTCCGCCAGGTTCTTGATGACTTTGTCGGTGTCGCCCATTTCCGAGGTGAGCAGCGCGGCCATAAACTCGACCGGGTAATGGGTCTTCAAATAGGCGGTTTGATAGGAGACCAACGCATAGGCGGCCGAGTGGGATTTGTTGAAACCGTAGCGCGCGAAGGTCTCCATCTGATCGAAGATTTCCGTCGCCTTTGCTTGCTCGATTTTCTTCGCCAGCGCGCCGGTGACAAAGCGCTCGCGCTGTGCCGCCATCTCTTCGGGGTCTTTCTTACCCATGGCGCGCCGCAGGATATCGGCGTCGCCCATCGTATAGCCCGCGAGAATCTGCGCGGTCTGCATGACCTGCTCTTGGTAGACAATGACGCCGTAGGTGTCTTTCAAAATGTTCTCTAGGAGCGGATGCAAATATTTAATTTTTTCTTTGCCGTTTTTGCGCTTGATGTAGTCTTCCGCCATGCCGCTATCGAGCGGCCCCGGCCGATAGAGCGCCAGGATCGCGACCAGATCCTCGAAACAGTTGGGCTTGATGCGCACGGTCATTTCACGGATGCCGGTGCTTTCCAGTTGGAATATCCCGGTCGTGTTACCCTGGCAGAGCGTGCGGTAGGTTTTCTTATCGTCGAGCGGCAGTTTGTCGAGATCGACTTTGACGCCGCGCGTCACTTCGATCAATTTCAAGCAATCATGAATCAGCGTTAGTGTCTTTAAGCCAAGAAAATCGAACTTAACCAAACCGATTTTTTCCACCCAGGTCATTTCATACTGGGTGACGATGCCGCCTTCTTTATCGACAAACAGCGGCAAGTGATCGACCAGCGGCAAGTTTGACAAAACCACTCCGGCCGCATGCGTCGACGCGTGGCGCACCAGCCCTTCGAGCCGCAGCGCGTGATCCATTAGAGTCTTCACCCGCGCGTCATTTTTTATCAGCTCGGGCAGGCGCGGCTCCATTTTCATCGCTTCTGTCAGCGGGTAATCGAAGCCCTGCTTCGGTGCCGGAATCAATTTGGCTATGGCATCGGCTTCGGCGAATGAGAAACCCAACGCCCGGCCAACGTCTTTGATCGCCGCCTTGGCTTTCATGGTTCCAAAGGTCGCAATTTGCGCGACGCGATCCGCGCCATATTTTTCTTTAACGTATTGAATAACCTTGGCGCGCCCACGGATGCAGAAATCGACATCGATATCGGGCATCGACTTGCGCTCAGGATTCAAGAAACGCTCAAACAAAAGCACATGGCGAATCGGGTCGAGATCGGTAATGCGCAGCGCGTAGGCCACCAGGCTGCCGGCCGAAGAGCCGCGCCCCGGTCCCACCGGAACGCCATTTTGTTTGGCATAATTGATGAAGTCGGCGACGACCAAGAAATAGCCGGGAAATTGCATGTCCTTGATAACGCCAAGCTCATATTCCAAGCGTTCTAAATATTCCTTGCGCAGCTTCTCGTCGGTCACCCCTTCGAGCCGCTCCGCCAAACCCTGACGCGCCAGCTCGTCGAGATAGTCGTCGAGGCTAACTTCCTTAGGCGGAGTAAAGGTCGGAAAATGATACTTGCCGAACTCGATCTCCAGATTGCAGCGATTGGCAATCTCCAGCGTCCGCTCGACCGCACCGGGGCAATAATCAAAACCCTTAGCCATCTCCTCGGCAGATTTTAGAAAAAGTTCGTCGGTCTCCAGCTTCAATCGATTCGGTTCATCGAGCGTCTTGCCGGTCTGCACGCAAAGCAAGACATCGTGCGCATGAAAATCCTCGCGCTCGCCGTAATGGCAATCGTTGGTGGCGACCACTGGGATCGAGGTGTCCTTGGCCAATTCGACCAGCAGCCGATTGACCTTCTCTTGCTCGGGCAATTTGTTGTCCTGAATCTCGATGTAGTAGCGGTCGCCGAAAATCGACGCGTACTGTTCGACCGCAGCTTTGGCCTTTTCATAGTTGCCGTAGTTGAGCGCCTGGGAAACTTCGCCTTGCAGGCAGGCGCTCAAAGCGATCAAACCGCCGTTGAGTTCCTTGAGCAGATCCTTATCGATGCGCGGCTTGTAATAAAACCCCTCCATGTAGCCCAAGGAAACCAGTTTGCAAAGATTGCGATAACCCTCCTTGTTCATCGCCAGGAGGATCAAGTGGTTGTTGTATTCTTTGGGGCCCTTGTCGACGCCCTTTTTGTCAAAGCGGCTGGTCGGCGCAACATAAATTTCACAGCCGATAATCGGCTTGACCCCGTGGCTGGTCGCTTCGCGGTAAAACTCGATGGCACCGAACATGTTGCCATGGTCGGTCATCGCCACCGCCGGCTGCTTTAGCGCTTTGATCCGATTAAAAAGCTTGTCGACTTTGTTAGCGCCGTCGAGGAGGCTGTATTCAGTATGGCAGTGTAAATGAACAAAGCGGGAGTGTTCCATCACGATCAAAGATTTCTAGCACAAAGCAGGTGACTCGACAATTCAGTTATCCACAGGCAAAGCACGATCATCAGGCAAAGCACGATCATCCATTAGATCGAACTTCCCTTTCGCCGAAGATCCAGCGCCGCTTTGCTTTTGGCGCGTAGGTTAGACCGAAGCGACGCTTCGCCACCGCGGTGATAGCGGCGACCGCCTCTTGCGCGGAGTCGGTCACGATCAAACGATCGAGATCCGCCTGATCTATCGTGTGCTCTTGCACCAAGCGGTTCTGCATAAATTCCAGCATCGGGCGCCAGAACTCTTTGCCCATCAACACCAACGGGAAATCGCGAATCTTAGCGGTCTGAATCAGCGTGGCGGTTTCAAAGATCTCGTCGAGAGTGCCGAAGCCGCCCGGCAGAGCAACGAAAGCGTAGGAATATTTCACCAGCATCACTTTGCGAACGAAAAAGTAGCGGAACGTTACCCACTGATCCAGGTAAGGGTTATGCTTCTGTTCCTTCGGAAGCTCAATGTTGCAGCCCACCGAAAAACCTCCGGCCTCTTTGGCGCCGCGGTTGGCGGCCTCCATGATGCCCGGGCCACCGCCGGTCATGACGGTAAATCCCGCTTTGGCGAGCTCGGTGCCGACGGCGCGGCCTAACGCGTAGTATGGATGGGTCTCATTGAAGCGCGCCGAGCCAAACACCGTGATGCAGGGGCCGACGAAATGGAGCGCGCGAAAACCGCGAATGAACTCAACGAAGATGCGCGTGGCGCGCATCAGCTCGGCAAAACGGCGCTGCGGCCCTTCGAAAAAGCGCACCACCTCGGGCGAGCCGGAAGCCATGCCCCAACCATCGATCGAATAGATATAGTTGTTGTTCTGCGCCATGGATGAACCTCAACACCACTGCCTGCCGCTTTCTGGGAATAAAAGAATTGACCGGCAGCAGCTATTCCCACTCGATCGTGGCGGGCGGCTTGGAGGAAATATCGTAAACGACGCGGTTGACGCCGCGCACTTCGTTAAGAATACGGTTGGAGATTTTGCCGAGCAGGTCGAACGGCAAGTCCACCCAGTT
>Ga0194132_10001094_pt1 | contig 55065 bp, 63 predicted proteins | sample TA2KigOf80mmetaG_FD_148612 | JGI IMG/M metagenome (GOLD analysis project Ga0194132, IMG submission 148612) | Freshwater microbial communities from Lake Tanganyika, Tanzania - TA2015054 Kigoma Offshore 80m | ecosystem: Environmental > Aquatic > Freshwater > Lake | place: Tanzania: Lake... | reverse complement strand
GACCACTGACTCCAGTTGACCCTCTTAGCCTGCTCGACCGCCCCGCTGCCATCGGTGTGCATTCATCCCGCCGTTTCCATCCGCGCCAGCCATTTTTTCGGCGCTTGCACGCTTACCGAAAGCACACGTTTCTTCGGATTTTTTGACGGCGGAAGCTGGCGCTCCAGGCGAAGCAGGGCGTTTTCCAACCGAAGCATCAACTTTTCCGGTTCATGCTGCTCGCGTTCGCTGATGCGCTGGACTTCAAACATCGTGTTGCTGACGACACCCGTCCGGATGGAACACCGACGGGACGATCCGGCCTCAAGTCTTTCACACCGCGCCGAAGAGATGGCGCAGCCATACGCCGACAAGGTAAGCCAACGCCGCCGCGCCACCTCCGGTCAATAGGGTTTCGAGTCCCGACTTAACCCACGAGCGACCCATCACAAAGGCTTTGGCTATTCCGACACCGGCAAAGGCCATAGCCGATAACACCGCACTCGCGGCAAAACGCTGGGTCATTTCGATGCCGGGAATCAAAAAGTAAGCGGTGGCACGAATCCGATCACGACAAAGGCAGCAAAAGTAGCCGTTGCGGCGCGAAGCGGATGACGGCCGCTCACCTGCAAACCCAATTCCTCGCTCAGCATCGTGTCCACCCAAAGCTGGCTGTTGGTGCTGATCACTTCAACGATCTTCTCGATCACATCATCCGTGAAGCCCTTGCGCGCGAAAATCTGCCGGATTTCTTCGCGCTCGCCTTCCGGCACATGCAGAATATGGCGTTGTTCGGCTTGGCGCGCTTGCTCGACGCGTTCACGTTCGCTTTTGGTTCCGAGGTAATTGCTTACCGCCATGCTGAAGCCGTCAGCCACCAAATTGGCGAACCCAAGGATCAACACGACCGAGTTGTTAAGCTCCGCCCCCATAGCGCTCGCAACTACCGCGAACGTCGTGACACAGCCGTCAATTGCTCCGAAGACCGCATCGCCGAGGCAGCCGTGGCCGATCTTGCCATCCAGGCGGATGCGGATCGCCTCGGGATGATGCTCGGCTCTTAACTGTTCCAGTTCGCTCACAAAAGTGACGAAGCCAGCAGTTTGGTTCGAGATCACCTGCGTCAAGATGGAGGTCGGACGCTCTTCGGATGTTGGCAAAGCCCAGTCCCTTCTTGTTCTCATGTTCCGGCTCAACATTCCAAAGGCAGACCGTTTCATCCATGCTGGCGCTGGCCAGGTGACTCAAACATCAGGAGATCGCCGCCGCGCACGGAGTGACGCGCTCTACTCGCCGCAGGTTCATGGGTTCAATGCGCGAACCGTTGTTTCGGAGAAATGCGGACGCAAAAGCGGTGACTTTGTTTCACTTCACTGCGTCACCGCACTCCAAGACGCTGTCGCGGGGACGGTCGATTCCTGGCAACACCATTCCTCCGCGTGCTTTTCGTCCAGGGAAAGAAAGGTCAGGCCGCCACCGGTTTTTAGCGCTGACTCCTGTTTCGAATTTGCAAGACAGAATCGCGCGAGCCGATTAACCTCCGATCCGAACCACAACAAGCATATGCACCACCTTAAACCCATTCTGATCTGTCTCGCCGCGCTGATGTGCACTTCTGTCAAGGCCGCCCAGCTGAAATATTCGATCGACCCGAAGTTCTTCGACGAAATGCCTGCCGGCGAACAGCTCGGCCCCTGCCATGGCGGCGCGGTCATTGATAGAGCTGGCAATATTTACATCACCACCGACACGCCGCGCGGAATTGCGGTCTTCTCACCGAAGGGGAAGTTTCTTCGCGCGGTGGGTCCAACGGGAATTCACGCTCTTGAAATCCGAAAGGAAAAAGGCGTCGAACATATCTACGCAGCGCGCCCCAACCATAACGAGGTAGTGAAGCTCAAGCTGACTGGAGAAACGGAATGGACGCTTCGCTATCCGCCCGAGGCAGGCATTTACAAAGACGAGAAAGGATTTAGGCCCTGCGCTGTCACCGTTGCCCCGGATGGCTCGATCTTCGTCGCCGATGGCTACGGCTCAAATTACGTTCTTAAGTTCGATAAGAACCGGAAATTCGTCAAAGCGTTCGGCGGACCAGGCGAAGCGGACGGGAAGTTCAAAACCTGTCATGGCATTGGGTTGGACACGCGCCGGCGCAAGCCGCTTTTGATCGTCTGCAACCGAAACAACAACCGGGTGGAACATTGGGACCTCGACGGCAATTTCGTCAAAGTCATTCAGCGCAACTTGCGGATGCCTGCCGCGGTCCACGTGCGCGGCAATTACGCCGTCTTCCCCGAGTTGCAAGGACGCGTCACGGTTCTCGATCAGAAAGGCAACATCGCCGCACAGCTCGGTGATAATCCGGATGAAAAGCAACGCGCCAACTTCGGCCTTCCGCCGGATCAATGGAAGGCAGGCATCTGCAATTCACCTCATGGCGCGTCGCTCGACAAGAATGGCAACATCATCGTTTCGGAATGGAGCAAGTTCGGTCACCTGCACCGATTCGTGCGCGTGAAGTAATAACGTTCGTAGCAGCCGACGTGAGGAGGCTCTGATTAGAAGCGCGTCCAGTTCATCACAGCAATCAGAGCCTCGTTACCTCGGCTGCTACCGTTCTAAAGGAGGTCTCAGAATCGAAATCTCGAGACCTCGAGCGCTTGCGGCAGGCTCGGCGACTGAATGAATTGGCCTGACGCGCGCTGGAGCCGATAGATAGATCGAGTGTATTCGAAAGGGTCCGGGAGCCTCGTCAATGAAACCAGCCGGCGTGGCGCGAGCGCGCCCGCGACTTCCGCGATGTCAGTGACGCGCAGCACATTGAGCAGCGCTGAACCTTGCCAATGAGAGCCGGGCGGATTGTTCAGGATCACTTGCTTGATCCGCTCGTCGAACACTCCGGCATAGAGAGCGGCAATGCCCATTTCGCCTTTGCCGCAAACTGATATCGAGGACGCGAGAGTTCTCTCCTCGTTAACCGCCCACTCGATTAGAGTGGAATCCGTCCTTACCAGTTTGGCGCAAATTCGGAGGTCTTCTGCACGAGTTCGTGCGGACTCAAGCCCGCGCCCAAAACTGGACATTGTTGCTGGATCAAAACTCCGTGACCCTGCTACAACTGCGTCGGTGATTCGTCATCCGCTCGCCCAGGGCTTTCTCCTGAATCGTTGGCCTTTGCCCCAGGCGGGATCGCGGCTTGTCGCACTCGTGAACCTTCTCGTTAGTTTGCTTGTCGTGACGCCTGGGGACGGAACAGCTGCGCCATCTGAAGTGATCATTACGGACAAGGATCGTCAGCATTGGTCTTATCTTCCTCTCAAGAGCCCGCCCCTGCCCGCCGTAACAAATGTCGCTTGGGTTCGCACTCCGGTGGATCAGTTTATCCTGGCGCGCCTCGAAGAGAAAAAACTGGGGCCTTCTCCTCGAGCCGAGGCGCTCAAACTCGCCCGACGAATTTATTTCGACCTGATCGGTTTGCCGCCCACGCCCCCGCAGGTCGAGGCATTCGTCCAGAGTTCGTCCGTGAACTCGACCCTCGCCGTAGAATCTTTGGTCGATCAACTGTTAGCGAGCCCACATTACGGGGAACGCTGGGCGCGCCATTGGCTCGACGTCGCCCGCTACGCCGACAGCGATGGACAGGAGAGCGACGCAGACCGGCCAACGGCCTACCATTACCGCGACTTTGTCATTCGCAGTCTGAACGATGATTTCCCGTTCGACACTTTCGTCCGGTGGCAATTGGCCGGCGACGAATTGGAACCTGACAACCCGCTCGCTGTCGCGGCGACGGGATTCATCGCGGCGGGCACGCACGCGGCGCTTCCCGATAACCTTCTCGAGGAAGAACGCATCCGCGAGCGCTTTAACGAACTGGATGATATGATCTCGACGACGGGCGCAGCCATGCTTGGCGTGACGCTCGGCTGTGCGCGTTGCCACGATCATAAGTATGACCCGATCCCAAGACGGGATTATTACCGATTGCAAAGTGCTTTCAATGGCGGCGACCGCGCGCAGGTTCCACTGGCGCCGCTCGCCGATGTCAAGCGTTATCGCGACACGCACGCGAATTGGGGCCAGGATTACGATTCAGCGAAGAGCCAGCTCGAAAACTGGATTAAGCAAGCGCGTAAACCTCACGAGACGGCGGTAAAACACGCTAAGATTGACGGGTTGAAGATTAATGATGATCAAAAGGCGACTCTCAAAAATCAGCCGGACAGTTCGCAGGCCAAGGAATTGGCAAAGACGTTTTCCAAAGAACTCAAGATCGAAGACAAGGATTTCAAACCGTTCCTGTCCGATCCACAGCGAGCCGAGTGGGATGAACTCGAGAAAGGATTTAAAGCAGCAAAAGCACGCCAGCCAAAACCGCTGCCGACCGCTTTCGCTTTCGCCGATTTCGGCCCGACGCCGCGTGAAACATTTCTGCTCGCGCGCGGTGATTTCCGCGCGAAAAGCGAACCGGTTGCGTTGGGCTTCTTGAGCGCGCTGACCCGAGGCAAAACGTCGGAAGAATATTGGACGGCGGCGCGCAGCCACAGGCGTCGCGATGATTCCACCCAACAACGCCGTGCGCTCGCCGAATGGATGACGGACATCGAGGATGGCGCAGGAATGCTGGTCGCGCGCGTGATTGTGAACCGTGTCTGGCAACATCACTTCGGCCAAGGCTTGGTTCGCACAGTCAATGATTTCGGGACGCGGTGCGATTCGCCGACTCATCCGGAACTGTTGGAATGGCTGACGAGTGAGTTTGTGAAATCAGGCTGGCGGCTGAAAACGTTGCATCGGCTCATCATGACCAGCGCGGTTTATCTGCAGGAAAGCGCCGCGGCAGCGTCTCAGCAGAGCGCCGCTGTTTTTGAATCATCGGCTGAGTTGTTCATTAACGAAAAAACAGCAGCGCTCTCCCGAGACGCCGCTACGGTCGATCCAGACAATCGCCTGCTCTGGCGACGGCGGCCACAGCGGATTCAGGCCGAAGTTCTGCGCGATGCAATGCTGGTCGTCAGCGGCACGTTGAACACGCAGATGCTCGGCCCCGCCGTGAAAGCGCCCATCGTCTCTGAAGCTATTCAAGCCCGTAACATGAAAGATCCGTATCCCAAGAATTTGAAAGACACCGCGGCGACAAGACGGCGTTCCGTTTATATGTTTCATAAGCGCGTCGTGCAACACCCGCTCATGCAAGCGTTCGACGGCCCGGATGCCCAAGCCAGTTGCGGCCGCCGTGAAAACACGACTGTCGCGCCTCAAGCCCTCGCATTGCTGAATGACAGGTTCGTCCGCGCGTGCGCAATCGACTTCGCCAGAAGAGTCGAGAAAGAGTCGGGCGCAGAAACAGACGCGCAAGTTCGTCTCGCCTGGCGCCTCGCTCTCGCCCGCGAACCTTCAACGGATGAACTCAACTCTGGAGTAGACTTTATCAAGTCACAAATCCAGGAGCGATTGACCCGCGATTCGAATAAGTCAAAAACTGAAATGCAACAACTCGCCCTAGCCGATTTTTGCCAGGCCCTCTTCGCCTTGAACGAATTTATTTATGTGGATTGAAGAGGCCTCTCATTTGTGCACGATCAACTGGGTCCGCCTTAACTCGACAAAAGCGTGTTGGTCTAACAGCCGCAGAAGAAGCTCCTCTTGTTGGGCGAAGAGCTTCACCAGTTCGTCGTTGTGAATGTTTCCGGTGGTAATCAATAGAAGTTTGAACGGGCCTTGGCCAAGCTGGTGCGAGATTTCAAAGTCGGTGTCTTTTGTGATGAGCACCCGTTGCTCTTGGGTTCGCCAAAGTCAATAGAGACAGGTCCGTCGTGCGATTTTGCTGAGATCCAAGGTGTGGATTACATCATGCCCGCCCCGGGGAAACCAGTGCGCCAGCCGCCGCGGCAACTGAGCGTCAATCAGGAACTTCATGCCGCTAGCGGCTCAATCCGATGAACATTGGCCAGTCGGGCAGCAAACGCCAGACAAGCACTAATGTCTTCGCGTTCAAGATCAGGATAATCCGCCAGAATTTGCTCCGAGCTCATGCCACCCGCGAGAAGTTCCAGAATCATGCTCACGGGATACCGCAATCGCCGCACTGTCGGCTTGCCATGGCAAATCTCAGGATCAACGGTGATCCGCTTCAGGTCAGCGTTCATCAATCGTTAACGTGCCAGACAACATGGTGACTGACAAGCCTGCACCAAAGCTCGGAACGCATTGGCCCGAGGTCCTGTCAGTCACAAGGCGTTCCCTGGGCACAACGGTATGGTTGTCAGAAAACTCGAGAGACGTTACAAGATTCCCCATGAACAACCACTGCGGGCGATACGAGACCTTCACTAATCGTCGCGATTTTTTGAAGAAGGCCGGCGCTGGCTTTGGTTTACTAGCCTTGGCGGACTTGCTGCAAACCGATCAGTTGCTGGCCGCGGATAACGAGACTTCGCGTTCGCTCGATCCAATGGCGCCGCGACGGCCGCATTACCCGGCCAAGGCGAAATCAATCATCTGGCTGTTCATGGAAGGCGCGCCCAGTTCGGTCGACTTGTTCGACCCCAAGCCGGAACTCACCAAACGCGATGGACAGCGCATCAGCATCGACGTGTTCAACGGAAATCCCGGACCGCTGATGAAATCGCCATTCAGCTTCAAGCAATACGGCCAGTCCGGCGCGTGGGTGTGCGAACAATATCCGAACGTCGCGAAGCACGTGGACGATTTCGCATTCATTAAGTCGCTCTACAGCGAATCGAATGATCATGTTCCGGCGCTTTACCAGATCAACACCGGCATCGCGCGGCCCGGCTTTCCGAGCGCTGGCGCGTGGATCACTTACGGGTTGGGGAGCGAAAGCCAGAACCTGCCCGGTTACGTCGTGCTTGGCAACAACCAGGGCGTGAAGGGCGGCCCGCTCAATTGGAGCGCCGGCTTTCTCCCCACGAGTTATCAAGGAACGCTCTTTCGTTCTTCGGGCGCGCCCATTCTGAACCTCACGCGGCCCGAACATGTCACGCGCAACGACCAGCGAGCGCAGCTTGATTTCCTTAAGAAGGTCAACACCGAACATCTCAAGGACCGCGACGGCGAACCGGAATTGCTCGCCCGCATTCAGAGCTTCGAACTCGCGTATCGAATGCAAATGGAAGCGATTGACTTGACCGATTTCTCACCCGAATCGAGAGAGACGCTCGCGCTTTACGGAATGGACAAGGAGGTCTCGAAAAACATCGGCGCCAAATGCCTGATGGCGCGGCGGTTAATCGAGCGCGGCGTGCGGTTCGTCCAGGTTTACAGTGACGGTGAATGGGATGCGCATAGTGATCTTAAGGCCAATCATTCGCATCATTGCGCCTCGACCGATATGCCGATTCATGGGTTGCTGACCGATTTGAAACGTCGCGGGTTGATGGACAACACGCTCGTGATTTGGGGCGGTGAATTCGGCCGCATGCCCGTCTCGCAAGGCAACGGCGGCCGCGACCATAATCCGCACGGGTTCATGGCGTGGATGGCAGGCGCTGGAATCAGAGGCGGCGCGAGCTATGGCGAAACGGACGAGATCGGATATAAAGCCGTCAAGGATCGCACAAGTGTTCACGATCTTCATGCAACGATGCTGCATCTGCTCGGCGTCGATCATGAGAAGCTGACTTACTTCCACAACGGACGCCTTTATCGGCTTACCGATGTTGCCGGCGAGGTCATTGGGAAGATTTTGGTGTAACTCAGGATTTTCGCGGTACAACGCCGAAACGCAGGCCAAGATGCCTGTCCCGGAGGGACAACTGTCTTTTGGCCAACTGTCGCCTAAGGAAGTGTTTTGCCTGCGTGTGTATCTGGAGAATGGCGGCCGGTTTTGAGGACTTAGCGCCAGTTTTCCAGCCTGTTTTTTGGCTGCAAGGAATTGTCTCGACTGCTTAGATTCGCGGCTGGCGCAATTCTTTCCCTAAAGCGTTGTCCGCCTCCAATCGTTTTCCGTAACGCCGGTCGCGCCATACCAGCGACGCTACTTGCGTTTGGCAGTCGGGGTCAACGCCTAACTTGTTACATGTTAAGATATGACCCTAGACCGTCCGACATGGGAGAAACACAAAGGTCGCGAAGGCCGCAAAGGGATTTGGGAATTTCTGATCTTCGCGTCCTTGGCGATCTTTTGTTCAGGCCACCGCCAAAGAGTCTTCGCAAAAACGTCGGACTCTAGAAAACACACAAAGTTCACGAAGAGCGCAAAGAGATTTCGGAGTTTCTAATCTTAGCGCCCTTTGCGATCTTCTGTTCAATCCCAGCTGTAGCCCAGATCCGAGATTTCGGATTTTCACCGCGGAATTTCCCCACGTCCAGGCAACTCGCCCCTTGAGCCGCCCGCAACGATTCGCTCACCGCCAGACAGGCGTCCCTCCTTTCGATCTCCTTCAACTCTCAGCGCGCGACGACCGCCTCCTCGGGCGGCGCTCGCGCGGCATCCTCCTCCCACAGCCCGCAATGCCGGAGAATTTTCTCAATCACCTCGCGCTGGCGCCGCTCGATGAAGCTGAGGATCTTCATCGTCCCGCCGCACTTGGGACAAAGCAACGGGTCCACTTCAGACAGGGGCCTTTGGGGTCGTGTCTATTCATTATTCATTTGATGAGCCAATTGAATAATGAATAGGAGCTCCCCGGCAAGAGGACGACGCCCCCGCCAAGAGGACGCTGTGTCGCGCGTCGGGGAAGTGATGTTGCCCGCGGCGTCGCGCAAGATGGTTCGTGGATCGGTCTCGGCAAACTTCATGGGCGCCAGGGCGGCCGAGGCGACCCACGTCAAAACCAGCGCGATAAGAAACAACACCGCGGGGTCGGGCAGCTTGTTGCCGGCCCATTCTATCCAGTCCAGCGCGCGCTGGCTGCGGGAGCAGGGCGTTCCGTTTGGGGCGGGCGAGGTTACCGGATTGGAGGGCGTCATAAGTTAAGGAGCTTTCAGCGCGGGCCGCCGGATGGCCGGGCGTGACTGGCACAAGGCCCGACCAGATCGGCCAAACTGTCGCGGCAGCGCGCGTAAATGAAGAATTTCGTGTCAAACCATCGGCCCAAGCTTGCAGTCGTCACGGTTTGCCATAAGTTCGCGGCGATGACTTTTCGTTTATTGCGCTGGTTGCATCGGCACGGGATCTCGCGAAAGCGCCTCAAAGGCTCGCTGGTGCATCGCTGGATGGGCAACTCCATTTTCAGCAGGGAACTCTGGGCCTTTCGCCGGGAGTCGCTGGCCCGCGGATGGTTGATTGGGTCGCTGGTCGCAGCCACTCCTTTGATGGGACTGCAAATGCTGCTCGGGCTGCCGGCCGGCATCTACTTCCGCGCCAATCTGTTCGTCGTCACCGCTCTGGTGCTGACCACCAATCCTTTGACCGCTGTCGTCTTTTATCCCTTTTGCTTCATGATCGGTTGCTGGTGCCTGGGCCGGCAGCCGGAGGACTTCCATTGGGACAACGCCGCGGTCTGGAAAGCCGGCGGGCCGCTGTTCCTCGGCTGCACCGTCGTTGGATTGCTGGTCGGGCTGACGGGCTTCCTGCTCATTCGTCGGCTCTGGAGGAACCGCCCGCCGCGTCCGGGCGCCGTGAAACCCGGCGCCGCGGAAGCCTGAGTTTCCGAGGCGGCACGCGGCGACCCGTGCTGCCATCCAGGCCCGTCTCATTGGACTAACTCCCGCGCGCCGCCGGGCGACTGGTAAATGGCCTTCACTTCCTTGTCCGTGAGCGGGCGGTTGAAGAGGGCCAGTTCGTCGAACCAGCCGACGTAGCTCAGGCCAAGGGTGACGGCGCTTTGCGACACGTCCCAGTTGAAAGTGTTCTGCCAGCCGGTGAACTGGCCCTGGTATTCCCCGTCGAGATAGAGTTTGCCCCAGCCGTCTTTCTTGCCGGAGTTGACGTTGCCAAACGTGAACGCGACGTGCGTCCACCGCTCCCGCGCAAAGGGCGGCTTGAGCACCGGCGCCATCGGGCGCTCGGCATCGGGCAGGACTTCCCAGCCAAGGTTCTTCGGGTTCCAGTAGCGCGTGACGGCCAGGATGGCGTAGCGGAAATGGCGCGGCGTGTGGTCCTTGCTGAACTCGACGAACATGTTCCCCTGGCCCCAGCTTTGCGCGACGAATTGCAGCGGGTCGCAATAGCCCGGTTCCAAATCCTTGTCCGGGTCCAGCCGCAGCCAGAACGACGCCGAGCCGCTCCAGTTGTTCGTCGTGTAGCCGAGGTTCTTTTCGCCGCGATAAAACACCGTCGGCTTCATCTTCTTCGTGAAGCGCAGCGCGTCGCCATGCCGGCCTTCGCCCCGGGCCAGCAGCACAAGGCCGCCTTCGGGCAGGCCGGGTTGGGCCGACTTGCGATTGCCGGTGGGCGCGGTGTAGAGCTTCGCGTCGCCGACGGCGAAGTCGGCGTCCAGGCCCTTGTCGAACGAGGCGTGCAGCAGCAGCGCCGCGCGGAGACTGGGCGCGGATTCGGCGGCTGGTGAGGGAACGGTGAGCGTGTGGAGCAACAACGCGGCGGCGGCGGTCGCGCCGAGGGCCGGGAGAAGCAGTGTTTTCATCGCAGGTATTTAAGGGCCACGAAACCGCCGATGCCCAGCGCCAAAAGCAGCCAGGCGAACCAGTCAAAATATTTCTCAAGCAGTTTCTTCACCGGCGGGCCAAAAAAGTAAAGCACGCCGCCCACCATGAAGAACCGCGCCGAGCGTCCGACGGCGGAGGCGCTGACGAGCGTCCAGAAATTCACCTCGAACACCCCGGCCGCCACCGTGAACACCTTGTAGGGAATGGGCGTGAACGCCGCCGTGAGGATGGCCACGAAGGCGTTGCCCTGGTAGAGCACCTGCACCTTGTCGAAGAGCGCCTGGGAAAACACATAGGGGATGAAAAATCCCTTCACCGCGCTCCACGCCGCGTAGCCGATGAGGTAGCCAAACATCCCGCCCAGAACCGATCCCACCGAGCAGATCAGCGCGAAGCGAAACGACTTGGTTGGCGCCCCCACGCACAGTGCCAGCAGCAGCACGTCCGGCGGGATTGGAAAAAACGACGACTCGACGAAGGCGATGCAGAACAGCGCCCACGCACCGCCGGGTCGCTCGGCCCAGCCCACCGTCCAGTCGTAAAGGCGGCGGAGGAAATGCGGCCGGGCGGCGCCGTGCGTCAAAGTGCCAAGTTCGTTGCTCATGCGTCAGTGCGGTGCGTTCAGCCGCCGGAGTGCCAGCGGGAACCGGGAGAGTTCAGCGGCTTTTCCAAAGGAGTTGAAACTCCAGTTCCTCGCTCCCGCCTTCGCGTTCGTGCTCGATGTTGACGACCGCGTCGGCCGGAATGTGCAGCCGCTCGCCGGCCACCTGGATGGTGAACGCCTTGTCGGCCTCCAGCGCGTCGGCCAATCGGCGCAGCTTGGCGATGAAATCCTTCTTCGGATAGACTTTCTCGAGGTCGCGGCTTTTCTTGCGGGGTGCGGTGCGGTTCATGCGGTGGATGTATCAGAGTGTCGGAGGTTTAGGAAGTGTGATATGAAATTCCATGCGTCACTCATCGCGGTATCTCTTTTGGCATGCGACGCAGGTTTGGCCGAGCCGCGTGAATGCGGCTTCCAGCGCATCAGCCGGGACAGGGGTGCCGTCTTTGCCCGCGCTCTGCAGGCGCTGGCGAAACTCGTCGGCGGCCTTCTCCGACTCGGACAGCTTCGCGCAGTAATCCTCCGGACGGAGCCGGGTATCCTCGTGGCGGAGCAGTTTGCGCAGTTGTTCCCGGAGCAGGGTGGCTTCGTGGACTGGCGCCAGTCCGGGACGCTTCGGAGGCGGATTCCATCCGGCCTTTTGCGCCAGCTTGAGCCGGTCGAAGTGTTGGTCCAAGGCCACCATCGCGTCCACGAGCGACGAGGTCGTCGCCACTTCGGGAAGCGCCTTCATGGTGGCGAGCGCGGAGGCCAGGTCCGGCTTCGCTCCGTCCACGCTGACGATCCTTTTGATCCCGAGCCGGGCGAGTTGCGCGAATGCCGCTTCTCCCTCCGGTTGTCCGCCGGAATAAAAGTTGGCGCCGACCGCGAAGCAATTGGGCAACCCCGGGGCGGCGAGTGCTTGGGCGGGCAGTGCATCTGAGGCCGGCTCATTCGCGAAGGATGGAATGGGCGCCAGCAGAACCAACGCCGTGAGGGCTGCCATGCCGGGACTTGGAATGACTGACATCATCCCGCCAGGGCGCCGAGCTTTGCGGGACGCAGTCGCACTGCGGCCCACGCGCCGAGCGCGCCGGCGAGGGCGAACATTCCCGCCAGGCCGGTGCCGGTGCGATTCAGCCAGGCCGCTGGTGGCTCCTCGCGGAAGGCAAACTTCGGCAGGCGCTCGAAGTCCGCCAGGGTCAGTGCCTGGCGGAGATGAATCTTCGGCGTGTAGAAGTCGGCGACGGATTTCTTGAAGTCGTTCACCTGCTCGCGGAAGGCGCGGTGCCGCCAGTAGCCGGCGCCGGCCAGATCGGTCAATGCCTCATGCATGGCGATGGCGGGAGACACGAAACGCCAGCGGTTCACGGCGGCTTGTTGCTGCGCAAGCTGTTCATCAAATTTCTGCCGCACGGGTTCGACGGCGCGGCTGACCTCGGATTGCACAGTGAGATGTTGCGCGGCGAAGTCGGCTTGCTGGCCGGGCGGGGCCAGTTCCGGATGGTCGCGATAGAACGAGTTCAGCAATTCCTCGCCGCGTTTCTCGGCTTCACCCGAAGCTTTGCGGCCAGCGGCGACAAGCTCCGGTCGCGACGGTGTGGGATGAAGCGTTTCGACGGTCGCGTTTAGCAGCGTGGGAGCCACCAGCACGAGCAGCACCCATGCAGCACCCAGCGAGGTGGCGGCGCTGGCTGCGCTGCGCACCACGGCGTTCACCGCCACCGCCAGCGCGATCCAAAACAAGCCGTAGGCGAGCACCACCGCCAGTGCGACCATCAGGCGCAAACCAGTTCCATCCGACCCGCCGAAAAGTCCCGCGGCCAGTGTGGCCAGTGCGGCGAGTCCCAGGACGTGCAGCGAACGAGCGAAGGCGCGGCGCGCCATCCAGGACCAGGGCCGGATGCCCTGCGACAAGGCCAGGCGCAGCGTGCCCGATTCGCGATCGCCCGCCATGAGATCATAGACGAGCGCGAGCAGGACCAGCGGGAACAGCCACACGAGAACAAACGCGAGGTCGAACCGGCCGGTCAGCAGGTGCGAGGGATTCTGCAACTCCGAGCGCGTGTCGCCCGAGGCGGACAGCCGCCAGAGCACGACCGACTCGTGACCCGGCGACAGATCGGACTGTCCCGTGGCCAGCAACGGCAGAGGCGCGGGTGGCAGCACCGCCACGGTGCCGCGGCTGGCGAGGGCTTTCGGGTCAATCGCCTGCTGACCAAGTGCCTGCTTCACCTGCCCGAGAAAATCATCGGAGCCTTGAATGAGCGTGGTGGCGGCCTCGTGGCGCCGTGCGGCGGCGCGACTGCCATTCAGAATTCCGTAACCGAGCGCGCCGGCAAAAAGCGCGAGCAACACCCACGCGGCGCGTTCGCGTGCGAGCAGGCGGAGTTCGAGTTTGAACAGTTGCGAAGTCATGAGAAATGGGCGGTGGAAGAGCGTGAATTATCTTGCTGGCCCGCGAAGCAGGCATTGCCACGTAGCGCAGACTTCCAGTCTGCGGTATCGCGGATTTCCAATCCGCCAGCGTTCCGACTTGTCGGTGCGCTCGGCAACTCCCACGGTCTGCCGGCTGGAAGCCGGCGAGACAGCAGGTTGGAAACCTGCGCTACGGCGCGATAGCGGGATTGGAGATTGAGGTTCAAGGCTCATATTCAGTGGGGCTTCAAGCGCGGCACGACTCGCAGCAGTGCGACCCAGGCTGCCGCGGCCCACAGGCCGAGCACAATCAAGCCGGGCGTGGCGGCGCGCAGGGCGTGGGCGGACGGCGGCGGATTGTAGCTGAAGGCGGGGAGCTTTTCCCACAGTTCGCGGCCAGCCGTGCCGCCGTGATGGCCGCCGGCGGTGTCGTTCATCATGTCCTCGTTGAGCACGCGCACGAAGTCGCGGCGATGCTGCTCGGCGGCGGCGGAGAAATGCCGGTGGTGCGTGAAGTCGGTCCCGGCCAACGCCATCGAGGCGGAGCGCAGGCCGAGCAGGGGCGCGACTAGGCCAGTCCATGTCACCACGCGATCCTGCGCTTCGAGCCGGCCCCAGAGCTTGCCGAAGTGATGGTCGTAAACCTCGTTGGCCATGCGCTCGCTCTCCAGCATGACGAGGCCGTCGAAGTTGAACGGCAATTCCTCGATGCGCGTCTTGCCGTGCTTCTTCAAGGTTTCCCGGGCGAACGCCTGCAAGCGTTCGTTGCGCGGGTTGTGGCCGTCGATCCCTTCCTGCACGGCCTTGTGCATCGCGGTCTCGAAGTCCAGCAGCTTTGGCGTGGGCAGGATGCGCTGCGCGAGATCGGTGGCGAGGCGCGGCGCGAGCACGGCGTTGGCCGCCCAGCAAACCAGCAGCGTGGCCAGCGCGGCGCGGGCGGTGGACGCCACCGCGGAGACTGCGAGACAGACGGCGAGGATGGCGGCAAGATAAAGGGCGTAAGCGCCGCCCATCCATGCGAGGCGCATCCAGCCGCCGCCCGCGTCGCCGCCGGGAAGTTTCGTCAGCGCCATGGCGCCGAACACGGCGACAGGCAGAAGCAGCAAGGCAAGCGTGGCACCGAGGCCAAGGGCCTTGCCGAGGACAAGGTCGCGCGGGCGAACGCCGAGGCTCAATACCTGCCGCAACGTGCCGCGTTCGCGCTCGCCAGCCAGGGCGCCGAAGGTGAGCAGCACGATGAGCAGCGGGGCGAGCAGTTGCAGGCCGGTGGCGGCGGTGAGTTCGCCGAAACGGCGCATCGCGGTGGCGTCTTGTGCGGGGAGGAACGCGGCCTGGTTCTGCCGGTGCGCTTCGAGGAAGACAGTGGAGCCAACGAACGGTTCGATTCCGCGATCGAACACGGCCAGCGGCGGGAGCGGCTTGAAGACGTACACGCCGTAATGTCCGGCGGAGTGGGAGTTCTTTTCGCCCTGGTTGAGCCAGTTTTCGCGTTCCATCGCTGTGGCGGCAGCGCGTTCGGCGCGGGTGCGTTCGACTTGTTGCCACGCGAGCAGCAGCGCGACGCCGAGCAGAAGCAGCATCACGGCAGCGGCCCAGCGGAAGCGCCCGTCGCGCCAGGCATCGAGGAATTCCTTGCGGGCGATGGAGGCGATCATGGGAGCATCTTGGGCGTAGGGCAGGTTTCCCACCTGCTGTGTCGCCGGCTTCCAGACGGCAGCGCGAGGACAGGTCGAGGCGTGACTGGGAGTTTGACGCTCTGCAGGCTGGAAGCAGTGCGATACAGCAGACTGAAAGTCTGCGCTACGCCGGCGACTGACTTCCGCCCCTGTTCATTGGGGATATGGTGAATAGCGGGGATCATGCGCGGAGATGTTTCAGGTAGAGTTTCTCCAGATCGACGCCCTTGATGTCGTTGGTGGCGTAGTCGCCGGCCAGCTTGCCGTCGAGCAGGATGCCGATGCGGGTGGCGTCTTCGCGCGCGCGGAAGAGATCATGCGTGGCCATAAGGATTGCGACGCCCTGACCGGCAAGCTTGCGCAGGAGTTGCGAGAACTCGTGCGACGCGGCGGGGTCGAGACCGGAGGTTGGTTCGTCGAGCAACAGGGCCTTGGCCTCGGTGGCCAGCGCGAGGGCGATGCCGACTTTCTGCCGCATCCCTTTGGAGTAAGTGCCGACACGGCGGTCGGCGGCTTCGGCCGGCAGGCCGGCTTTCTTCAACAGTTGCAGCAATTCATCGCGCGTGTGGCGGCGTCCGCCGAGCGTGCTGAAGTAATCGAGATTCTCCACGCCGGTGAAGCGCGGGTAGAGCATGACCTGCTCGGGGATGTAGGCGATCTGCCGGCGCGCGGCGATGGGATCGGCGGCGACGCTGGCACCGTTGACGCGCGCCTCGCCGCCATCGGGTGTGAGAAAGCCAAGGAGGAGGTTGATGGTCGTCGTCTTGCCCGCGCCGTTGGGGCCGAGCAACGCGAAGACTTCACCCGGTTGGATGGCCAGGCTCAGTTGGTTGACGGCGGCGTGGCTGTTGAACTTTTTGGTGAGTTTGACCGTTTCGAGCATGAGTGGTGAATGGCGTAATCAGGCGTTTCGTTTAGTGCGGTGCAATGGCCGCGTCATCTCAGCAGGCTACTCCTGACGGCGCCAAGCCGTCCGTGTCCGGAAACTTGCCTTGAGTGAATGAGTTGTTGTCAATGGCCTCGTGCCGGAAACGGCCCATCGCCTTGAGCGGGATTGGGTCGGCGAGTCCGATTTTGTCGGTGGCCGGCACTTCAAAGTTATAGCCGTGATCCTTTTCCATTTGCTCGTCAGGGAGTTGGCCGCCTTCGTTCGGGCTGCTGACATCCTCCTCGCAGGTGACCCAGGTGTTCCACGGCGTGACGCCGCCGGCGCAATTGCGATAGGCGCCCGCGAGGCTGAGGAAATGTTTTTCGAGGCGCTGTTCCTTAGTGTTGTAAACGAGCGTGGTAGTGCCGCAAGCGCCTTGGCCTCGCGCTCGAAGCGGGCGAGGCTTTGCGCATCGCGGCTGAAGCGCGCGGGCAGCACCTTGATGGCAACCTCGCGGCCGAGCTTGGTGTCGGTGGCGCGATACACTTCGCCCATGCCGCCTGCGCCGAGCTTGGCGGCGATCCGGCAGTGCGTAAGTGAGTTGCCAATCATCATTCAATCCTGAGTCCGGGACGTGTGAGTGAAAAGCGATTTCATCTTTTCTTCACCCGCCGTGTTGGCACGGACGGCGTTTCCGGCAGCCAGTCGCAGGCATTAGCAAAACCGCGACATTCGACGTTTGGCAACAGTGGCGTGACGCCCGCCGATTGGTCGAGCACCCATCCGTGACTGGCGCCGACGTCCGCAAGCGCGTCGGCCAGCTTGTGGGCATATACCATTTTTTCGCCGCTGCCGGCCTTGATCTCGAAACCGAACCGCTGCGAGCCGCGTTCGATGACGAGATCAATCTCCGCCCCGGCGGCCGTCCGCCAGAAAAAGAATAGCGACTGCGGCGAAGCCAGTTTCTCGCGGCGGATCACGTCCTCGGTCACGAACGTCTCCCAACTGGCGCCGCGCACCGGATGGTTTTCCAGTTCCGCCAGGGTGGAGAGATTGAGCAGATGATGCAGCAAGCCGGTGTCCCGCAGATAAACCTTGGTCGCTTTCACCAGCCGTTTGCCCACGTTACGATGATAAGGCAGCAGGCGGCGCACGAGGAACGTTTGCTCCAGCACGTTCACGTAGCGGTCCACCGTGTGATAGGACACGCCCAACGACTGGCCCAGTTGGGACAGATTCAGCAGGCCGCCCTGGCAGTGCGCCAGCATCAGCAGCAGGCGGCGGAGCAAGATGGGATCCGCGCCGACGCCCAACTGCGACAAGTCCCGCTCGACGTAGGTGCGAAGGTACGCCTCCCACCACTCGCGGAAATTCCCCGCGAACGCGTCGGGGAAGCCGCCCCGGACCCAAAGGTCGTGCAGCGCGCGCCGGGGCGATTTGCCAGCCACCTCGGACACCGTGAACGGATCCAGATCCAAAATGCCGACGCGCCCGGCGAGCGATTCCGACACCTGCCGGATCAGGGACGGGTGCGCGGAACCCAGCAGCAGAAAGCGGCCGTTGCGCTTGCGGTCGCGGTCAATGAACCCGCGCAGCGCCGCGAAGACGGACGGCACGCTTTGCACCTCATCGAGGATCAACCCCAGGGCGTTGTCCCGCCGCTCCAGTTGAAACGCCGGCTCCTCCGTGAACAGGTGGCGTAACGCCGGGTCTTCCAGGTCGCAGTAGGCGGCCTTGGGGAACGCAGCCCGGACCAGCGTGGTCTTGCCGACCTGACGCGCCCCCAGGATCAGGACGACCGGGAACTGTTGCGACAGTTGGCGCAGCCGGGCTTCGGCCAGACGTTTCCGCATACCGTGCAGAATAGAAGGCGACGTTCTAAAATGCAAGCTGTGCTCTGATGCTCATGGGTCGAGGCCCGCTTCACCGAGCATGCCGTAGCTCCACGCGATCTGCGCAAAGGGGATCAGAGGCTCCAGGCGGGCGGCCGGCTTGCCGCGATGCGACAGCACGAGCCGTTCTCCCTTGGCGATCCGGCGCAGCACACCCTCGGCGTCCTGACGAGACTCCAGCATGGTCACCATTTTCATGGCGTGAAGTTTAAGTTGAATCTTCGGCAAGAGCCATACTCGCGACAAGCCATACTCGTCGCGATTGAGCCGTGTGTCGCGCGCGCGAAACACCTCGCCCATCCCGCCCGCGCTGATGCTGGGGGTGATTCGATATTGGTTGAACGAGGCGCCAATCATGCTCCTCAAGATCGCTTCCACATGCCGCGTTTGGCAGGCTGGTCGCGTTGCGCGCGACGTTTCGCCAGGCGCTTTGCCATCTGCAGCGTGCGCTCCAGAATCGGAAGCACCGCCAGGTCCTTATCGCGGTTCGCCGCGCGCTTGCTGGCGATGACGCGGCGCAAGGGAAGGATTTTCACCGGGACACTTTCCAATTCACCCCAACGGGAAATCTTCCACTCCGCGTCGAACGACCGCAGGCCGTCCGGCTGGAAGATCGCGTTCACCTGCGTGCCGTCGCTCAACTCGTAAAGTGTCCGGGCGCGAATCTTTCCGCCCTGCCGTTGTACGATCATCAGCAGCCGCACGTACTGACGCTCGGGCAGATGCACCCAGAAATCGTAATCCACTGTCATCAACGGCGCGCCTTGCTCGATGGCCGCCATCGCGCCGATGAGGATGCAATTTACTTTTTCTTCGCGGAGCGCCTTAAGGAAAGCGCCGAGCGGGCTGTCTTGAGACTGAAGTGGCATCGCTCCTGGGGAGACATGGCAAAAAACAGCGCGTGCTGCCAGCGCTCGTGATCGTCCAGACCGCGCACGCCGGCCAGTTGCCGGTAAATGCGTGCGGCTTGGTCATGGCCGCGCTTGGGCTTCGATAAGCTCACGGTGCCATCATGCCGTCGGGTGGAGCCGCTGGCAAGAATGCATGCGCGTCGGCAATTGACGGCGGTGTTCGGTGTCGGCGCTCATGGCTCTGGGAACACCTTTTTCAGTAGCGCCTGGAAGCGCGGCTCGGTGCGCAGCGGGTCGAAGATCGGCCAAACCTTGAGACCCCAACGATACCAATCCTGCTCCTCATAACCTTTCTCCAGCCAATCGAGGGCCTGGTCCTTTTCGCCGAGTCCAAGATGCAGCTGCATCCGCAGAGCCGGTGAGACATAGCACTGTCTCCCCCGGTCGTCCAGGTCACGCAGCATCTGGCAGGATACCAGTCGTCTGCCGGCGTTCATAGTTTCAAGAGCGGGACAAACCCGGCCTGGCGGAAGCGGTGATCGGTCGTGAATGCATCGCGAATGCGCAGTTCGCGCATCAGGGCGAAACTCACGCAATCCGTGAAAGACCATTTCTTGTCCGCATGGCGGCGAAAGAGCGCGGCAGTGGCGTAACATCGCTCCGGGCCAATCCACTCCAGCCGCAAGACTTCGCTTCGCTCCACCGTATCCAGGAAATCCGCAGCGGCGGCGTGGCTGTGGCGCATCAGGAGCACGGTGATGGTTTCGTCCACCACATATTCCGAGGTGACGAAGCGCCGTCGCTTGCGGGCCAACTCTTCCTGAAGCCGCCCGGACGCGCGGTGATGCTCATCTCTCGCGTCCCACAACGCCAGAAATCCGGCGCTGTCCATGAACACGTCACCGGCGGCCATAAAGAACGCGGTCGATGTCCTGGTGCCGGGTTTTGCCCTTGGGACTCGCCGTGGCGCGGCGGCAGACGCTGAGAAATGGATCGTTTTCCAAATCGTCGCCCGCGGTTCGTTCCAAAGGTTCCAAACGGGCGGACGGCTTGCCGCGTTGGGACAACACGAGCCGCTCTCCCCGGGCGATCCGGCGCAGCACACCCTCGGCGTTCTGACGAAACTGCACCATGGTCACAGTTTTCATGACGTGAAGTTTAAGTTAAAGTTGATCCGGTGGCAACGTCAGGTGCGGGGTCGGACCACGACATTTCATTGCGTTGCAAGGCAGTAATGCAAATCTGCCCGGCTTTTTGAGGCCTTAAACGCAATTTTTAGCATGGCTTTTTTGGCCTAAGCATTCCAGGCCGGAGACGTCTCTCGTAGAGCCCAGCTTTCCGTCGAGAAGGGTTCGGTTTCAAATCGTCGTCGCCAAGGGATGTCCTGCTGCAACTGCAAAAGGAACTTTGGGCTTCCGACCGCAATGCTTTCGGTCCATTGCGATTCTCGCCGACATCGATCCTGTGCGATCATCTCTTCAATCGACTGGCGATAGTTTGACTGAAAATGACTCAGTGCCGCCTGACCCAGAATCTCCAGACCTGCCGGTTTGTTCACGATCCCATAATTAATTGTGAGATGTGACCCCGATTCACCGATTCCGCGTTTCCGGATAGCACCGATGTACTGACGGTGCTCAGATATGCCTGCGCAGTGTCGGGTAACAACGCCGAAGCCCGGAGAGTACTCGACCGATTGGATGGTCTCTCGAAAGAGAGATATGTTCCGCCCGGGTCTGTGGCGGTGATTTATGCGGCCCTCGGAGAAAAGGACCAGGCATTCGAGTGGCTGGACAAAGCCTACGCAGACCGCTCCATTCTCAGCGTGGGCCGTTTGCATTCCTCAAACTCCATCCGGCCTTCGACCCGCGGCGTTCCGACCCGCGCTTTGCCGACCTGCTCCGCCGCACGAACCTCGAACCATAGTTTCGCGCGTTGAGTTCCTGAACCCGGTTGGAGCGCCGGCTTCCAACACGGCAGCTACACCTGTCATTCGTTTGCCGATTTCACAGAATGGGACGAACCGAGAACAAGGACGATTTGAGAGGTTCTTGGAATGGGTGGGATGGGTGAGGTATCGCGCGCGGGACACGCCGGGGTGTGATTAAAAGTGGGCGGAAGACTTGGGATGCGGCAGGGCATCGCTGTGCCGATGCCGCCGCCGAATCCAATGCGCTCCCAATCGACCGTTGATGCCGCCCCTGCAACGCCGAACCCGCGGCAAGCAAACCAGCAGGTTTGCCCTACCCCCCCGTTTACCACCAACTTGTCATCGCACCCGACACGCGGCGCAATCACGCTTGCAGTTTGACCGCTTTCATGTAAGACGTTATCTTACACGAAATGAAAACGATTATTTCGTCCAAGGGCCAGATCGTTCTGCCGGCGGAAATTCGTCAGCGGGATGGGATTGAGGCGGGAGAGGAGTTCGAAGTTGAACGCCTGGATTGCGGAGATTACCGCCTGGTGCGCCGCACGCCCCGCCCGAACGAGGGCCTGGTGGACTGGCTTCTCGCGTGTCCGGAGAAAGGCTTCTTCACCCCGATTGAATCTGAATCCACGGACACGCTGTGACCTACCTGGCCGACGCGAATGTGCTGAGCGAGGGCACCAAACCCGCCCCCAGCGCGAAAGTCGTGCAGTGGCTGCGCGCGCACGAGCGGGAACTGGCCGTCGATCCAATCATCCTCGGAGAAATCCGATTCGGCATCCATCTGCTGCCGGCGGGGCGCCGGCGGCGCCGGCTGGAAAGCTGGTTCAATCACGGGGTCGCACGGATCGTGTGTCTGCCCTTTGACCGGGCGTGTGGTTTGCGCTGGGCAAAACTCCTGGCGGATCTGCGCGCCGCCGGGCGAGCGATGCCGGTTAAGGACAGTTTGATCGCCTCGACTGCGCTGGTCCACAACCTGGTGGTGGTGTCGCGCAACACGCACGACTTCAAACATGCTGGAGTCAAGGTGCTCGATCCGTTTGCTTGAACCGGGGGTGCGAACGACTCGCGCCGATGGTCACAAACCGCGTCAAAGTTTTCCTGCCTTGAGCAAGCAAGCAACGATTCAGGGCAAGACGCCTCGCCGTCCGTTATGACTGGCCGCGGTTATCCGGCACAATTATGCTGCACGCAATGCCCGGTGGCGTGACCCAGTTGCTCAACGCCATTGATTCCGGCGATCCGAAAGCGGCGGAGGAATTATTACCACTCGTCTATGAGGAACTGAGGCGACTGGCTGCGCACAAGCTGGCTGACGAAAAACCCGGGCAAACCCTGCAAGCCACCGCGCTCGTCCACGAGGCCTGGTTGCGCATCGCCGGTCGGGACGGAAACCGCTTCGCGGGGCGGAGACATTTTTTCAAGGCGGCTGCCACGGCGATGCAGCGTTTCGTGATCGACAACACCCGAAAGGGTCATCATCTAACCGGGTCAGTCCCACACATTGAAACTGCCGTCGCCCCCGCCCTCCGCTCCTCCATTAATTGAAGAAACCGAGCATGGCGGCCAATGGAAAATGTTCACGCTGATCGCGAGCCAGCGCACCCCCTCACCGCGCGCGAAGCAGCTTCCAAACGTATCGGCGACCTCGTGATATTACGGAGATCCCCGGGGCGAGTGACCTTGGTGGATGAATCGCCCGTTTATGAAATCGAAGGGAAGCGCCCGAAGGTGTGGAAGTCGGTGATGTAGCCCACTATTTCAATGCGCAAGCGGGCCACGAAATGATCGTAGTGAGTTGGACCGGCGATGAAATTGAATTTTATCGCGGCATGGACCTGCCCCGGGGCGCGATGGCGAGCGCCTTCGGTCTTGCCAGCGATATGCCGGCAGGATGGCCCGGTTCCGGCGATGCTGGCGCTGGTTCGTCAGCGGACGGATGGGTCATCATGGTAATTGGCCTCATTGCCATTGTTGGTTTCGTCACTTGGTTCAAATCGCCGAACAAGCCACCACGGCTACCGGCCTTGCTCAAAGTAAAAGCCACGGCTCCTCGGTTGATCGTCGGAGGGCAAGGCGCACTGGACCGCAAGACCTGGCAGATTCACGGTCGTGCGCTCGTCGACATTGCAGAAGTCGGCTCTCTTTGGGAACGACATGAATATGCCTTATCTGATGAGAATGGGAACCAAGCGCTTCTCGTTTTCGGCGGGCCAAGCGGGAAGAGTCTCTGGACGTTGTTCGAGTCGCACAAATTGACAACTCCAATGAGCCCTCACCAAGCCGCCGCGATCCGCATTGGGGAGACAGTGACTTTTGGCGACGCGAGTGGTCGCGTCAATGCCCTGTTTCAATCCACCAATCCACGCCGCGGCAAACGCAAGGCTCCGATCTCCCGGAATCAGACGGCGGGGCGATAACCTATGGCTTCACTGCCCAGTCTGGTTCCACTCTCCTTATCGCGCGATGGAACCAGGAAACGATCAAGTTCTACCAAGGCCAGGCGCTGCCGACAGCGGCCGTGATCGCCGCTTTTGAAAGCAAACTCGAGAAGTGACAAAACAGTCGATCACGCAACGCTTTTGGAGACCATTATTTTGTCGCACATGATTTTGTCTCGCCCCCTCTGATTCAGCTCTCGTGCGCGAACTGGTTACCCAGCGGGACTTGAGCTTGAGAGGCAACATCATGAGAAGAGGAGTGGGAACTGCACTTTGACAGACTCACGAACTCAACGCTGCGTTGCTTTCGTCAGACCGCCCTGACAACACTGGGAAAACCTGATGCGTTCGTAGCTTGCATTTTGCATGGCAAGCGTCATCAATGATGGAGCCTATGCAGACCAAAGGCTGTTCTGATCGTCCCGCTGATGGATTCACACTAATCGAACTTCTGGTGGTCATCGCCATTATTGCCGTTCTGGCTAGTTTGCTTTTGCCGGCGCTTTCGAAGGCGAAAGAAGGGGCGCGCTCGACGAAGTGCAAGAGCAACATGCGTCAGGTCACTGTCGGCATACTGTTGTATGCGGACGACTTCTCGGATTACCTCCCCTGGGCCGGTGGGGTCGATCGTAATCTACCAGCAGACTGGATGTTTGGCGGACAGCCTGATGCGGAAACGATTAATCCGCGCAATTGGCAAAGTCCACCTCTGACTCACGGCTTTCACGCAGAAGCAGGCTCAGCGTTTACGCATGTGACCGGACGTCCAATTCATCGGCTTCCAGGTGACCGCGTCGACCTGAACTTCACCAACACCTTCGAGATTTACCGCTGTCCGAGCACTGGGCTCCCAGGGAAGGCCTTGCGCGTCAATTATAGCGTCAACAGTTTGCTCGACGGCGTCGAATATCCGCCGAAAGGCGTGCTCATCTCGCGCGTGGTGAATCCGACGACGAAGACTCTTTTGTTTAACGAAGACCCTAAAACGATGGACAACGCGAGTTTCCGGCCCGGAGGCAGCGCTGCAGGCGGCAACTTTATTATGCACAACGGCCGCATCAACGTTGTCTTCGTGGATGGCCATATCGAACAGATCAAACATCAACGCATCCTCGATATTCAGCGCCCGGCGAATGTGGACATATTCTTTACGCCGTACAGGTAGGTGCTTATTCGCAACGCAGCGACGCACTGGGACCTTGCAATTCGGCCCACCATAAGCGCAACAAAAAAGCCGAGGTTAAGGCCTCGGCTTGGGAATCGAAAAAACTGGCGACAACCTACTCTCGCAGAAGCTATACAACTACTACCATCGGCAAGACTGCGTTTGACGGCCGAGTTCGGGATGGGATCGGGTCGGTCCGCAGCTTTATGGTCACCAATAAATTGGATAAAAGGTTAAAGGCGTTAAATGGGTTAAATCGCCGCTAATGAACCCGTTTCATCTATTTATCGATTCAACCGCTTTAATTTATTTAACCAATTTCAAAGAGCATGTTCTCTGAAAACTACACACAGGGAAACAATCCGTGGTTTACAACTCGCTAGTTAAAATCGCAATTCCTTGTGACAAGGAAAAAGCGATCAAGCCTCACGACCGATTAGTACTGGTCAGCTAAAAGCCTTAGAGCTCGTACACCTCCAGCCTATCAACCAAGTGGTCTTCTTGGGGTCTTTAGGGTCTTGCGACCGGGAAACAATATCTTGGGATGAGCTTGGCACTTAGATGCTTTCAGCGCTTATCTCTTCCGCACATGGCTACGCAGCGCTGCTCCTGACGGAACAACTGCCACACCAGAAGTGCGTCATTCTCGGTCCTCTCGTACTAGAGAATGAACCCCTCAAGTTTCCTGCGCCCACAGTGGATAAGGACCGAACTGTCTCACGACGTTCTGAACCCAGCTCGCGTACCGCTTTAACCGGCGAACAGCCGGACCCTTGGGACCTTCTCCAGCCCCAGGATGCGATGAGCCGACATCGAGGTGCCAAACCGAGTCGTCGATATGAACTCTTGGACTCGATCAGCCTGTTATCCCTAGCGTACCTTTTGTCCGTTGAGCGATGGCAATTCCACATTAAACCATCGGATCATTTGGGCCTGCTTTCGCACCTGCTCGACTTGTTGGTCTCGCAGTTAACCTAGCTTCTAGCCATACCCTCAACGCATGGTTACCAACCATGCTGAGCTAAGCTTCGCGCTCCTCCGTTACTCTTTGGGAGGAAACCGCCCCAGTCAAACTGACCCGCAGGAACTGTCCCTCATCTGGCTTACAGAATGAGGTTAGAATCCTAATTAACAAAGAGTGGTGTTTCACATTTCGACTCCATGAGAACCGAAGCCCTCACTTCGAAGTCTCCCACCTACGCTACGCATCATTAACCAGAACACAATACCAGCTTACAGTAAAGGTGCATAGGGTCTTTCCGTCCTACTGCGGGCATGCGGCATCTTCACCGCAGTTACAATTTCGCCGAGATCCTCTCCGAGACAGCGGTTCAGTCGTTACACGATTCGTGCAGGTCGGAACTTACCCGACAAGGAATTTCGCTACCTTAGGACCGTTATAGTTACGGCCGACATTCACGGGGACTTTGGCTCCGAGCTTCGCCTTACGGCTAACAAGTCACCTTGATCTTTCCGCATTGGTCACGTGTCACACCCTATACGTCGTCTTCACGACTTAGCAGAGTGCTGTGTTTTTGTTAAACAGTCGCTAAACCCAATTTACTGTGGCCTTACGCCGCTACATTGCTGCAACGGTTTCAGGCACCCCTTATCCCGAAGTTACGGGGCTATTTTGCCGAGTTCCTTAGAGAGGTTTCTCTCGCGCGCCTTAGTCTATTCGACTCACCCACCTGTGTCGGTTTACGGTACGGGCGACCAAGGAAACGATAAGAAGCTTTTCTCGACAGATTGTCCGGTGATACGCTTCGCCCGAAGGCTAAGCTCTGTCTTTCGATGACGTAATCACTTTTCTCTCTGCGTCCCTTCTTACCTTAACCCTAGCCGGTGCAGGAATATTAATCTGCTGTGCATCGATTACGCCTTACGGCCTCATCTTAGCTCCCGACTAACCCTGGGAGGACGAACCTGCCCCAGGAAACCTTAGGTTTACGGCGACCAGAATTCTCATCTGGTTTATCGCTACTCATGTCTGCATTCTCACTCATGAACACTCCACCATCCTTTTCAGTTCGGCTTCAATGCGTTCATGACGCTCTCCTACCACTCCTTCCGGACGAATCCGGAAAGAATCCGCAGCTTCGGTATACTATTTATCGCCAATCATTTTCGGCGCGACATCGCTCGATGAGTCAGCTATTACGCACTGTTTAAATGATGGCTGCCTCTAAGCCAACATCCTCACTGTCTGTGCAACGTCACATCCTTTCCACTTAATAGTATTTAGGCACCTTAGCTGGCGATCTGGGCTGTTGCCCTCTCGACGACGAAGCTTATCCCCCGCCGTCTGAATGCTGGGTTAATGAGATCCGAGGAATTCGGAGTTTGATTGGTTTTGGTAACCTGGTGGGGTCCCTAAGCCATCCAGTGCTCTACCTCCTCAGAGTACTTACCCAACGCTAGCCCTCAAGCTATTTCGGAGAGAACCAGCTATCACGGGGTTTGATTAGTCTTTCGCTCCTACTCTCAAGTCATCTCAGGATTTTTCAACATCCACGAGTTCGGTCCTTCACTGTGTGTTACCACAGCTTCAACCTGCTCAAGAGTAGATCACCTCCGCTTCGGGTCTATTGCCCGCGACTAGTCGCACATTTCGTACTCGGTTTCCCTTCGCCTCCGTTCCAGAAGAACTTAGGCTGGCCACGGACAATAACTCGCAGACTCATTATGCAAAAGGCAAGCGGTCACTATGTATTACTACGCAGCTCCCACACATTGTATGCAATCGGTTTCAGGTACTATTTCACTCCCCTAGCAGGGGTTCTTTTCACCTTTCCCTCGCGGTACTAGTTCACTATCGGTTGCCAAGGAGTATTTAGTCTTATCCAGTGGTCTGGACGGATTCATGCAGAGTTTCACGTGCACCGCATTACTTGGGATACCCCTAGGCGGCTTCAGACTTCGCTCACCCGACTTTCACGGTCTCCGGTCGATTTTTCCAAATCGTTAAGCTCGCCATCCACCTGCCACATTGAGGTCCCACAACCCCGGAGGGATAAATCCCCCCGGTTTAGACTGTTCCGGTTTCGCTCGCCACTACTCACGGAATCATTTCATTTTCTTTTCCTGGGGTTACTGAGATGTTTCACTTCACCCCGTATCGCCTCGCCGGACTATGAATTCATCCGGTCGATAACCGCCGATTAAAGCGGCTGGGTTGTCCCATTCGGAGATCCACGGATCAACGCCTGCTTGCGGCTTCCCGTGGCTTATCGCAACTTACTACGTCCTTCATCGCCTCTTGGCACCAAGGCATCCACCGTTTGCACTTAGTAGCTTGATCACAAAGTTGACTATTGAGATTTAACCCAATAGAACTCAGCGAATTGTAATTTGCCCTAAATTGTCTTTACCTATGTGTAGTTGTCAAAGAACACTCTCAAACTTTCACCTGCAAGGAGTTTACCCTTGAAGGGTTTCATTCGAGTAAATTGTTTTGTATGCAAGTGGTGGGCCTGACTGGACTTGAACCAGTGACCCTGCGCTTATCAAGCGCATGCTCTAACCAACTGAGCTACAGGCCCATTCTGAAATTTCAGATCTGAGATTTTAAATCACAGATTGGTGGAGCTGAGGAGATTCGAACTCCTGACCTATAGCTTGCAAAGCTACCGCTCTACCAACTGAGCTACAGCCCCGCCTCGTTATGATTTACGATTTGGGATCTATGATTTCCGTCGAAGATCGCGACCACCGCAAATCACAAATCGTAAATCATAAAGTGGCTAGTCGAGTCCGATCTCTTCCACTTTGCCAAAGAACAGCCTCATTAAAAACTAGATTGTGCGATAGTAGAGCCGCCTACGAATTTCAAATCTGAAAACTCAAATTTCAAATTCAATAGGCTCGACCTAGTGAAACGGTTTTTACCCCGCTCACGTGGTTCTCCTTAGAAAGGAGGTGATCCAGCCGCAGGTTCCCCTACGGCTACCTTGTTACGACTTCATCCCAATCACCATCCATACCTTCGGCACCTGCCTCTTTGCAGTTAGCACAGTGACTTCGGGTACAAACGGCTTTCATGATGTGACGGGCGGTGTGTACAAGGCCTGGGAACGTATTCACGGCGCCGTAGCTGATGCGCCATTACTAGCGATTCCGGCTTCATGTCGTCGAGTTGCAGACGACAATCTGAACTGGGCCCGGTTTTATGAGATTTGCTCCACCTGACGGTATTGCTTCCCTTTGTACCGGGCATTGTAGTACGTGTGCAGCCCTGGCCGTAAGGGCCATCCTGACTTGACGTCATCCCCACCTTCCTCCTCGTTTAAGCGAGGCAGTCTGTCCAGAGTGCCCCCATCTCTCGATAGGGTTGCAACAGGACACAAGGGTTGCGCTCGTTGCGGGACTTAACCCAACATCTCACGACACGAGCTGACGACAGCCATGCAGCACCTGTGTAGGCTGGTATTGCTACCTCGTCAGACTTTCATCCTTCTACTACCTACATGTCAAGGCCAGGTAAGGTTCTTCGCGTTGCATCGAATTGAGCCACATACTCCACCGCTTGTGCAGGCCCCCGTCAATTTCTTTGAGTTTTAATCTTGCGACCGTACTTCCCAGGCGGCACATTTAACGCGTTAGCTGCGCCACGAACGGGGTCGAATCCGTTCACAGCAAATGTGCACCGTTTACAGCTAGGACTACCAGGGTATCTAATCCTGTTTGCTCCCCTAGCTTTCGTGCCTCAGTGTCAGGAGTCGTCCAGAGACTCGCCTTCGCCACTGGTGTTCCTCTCGATATCTACGCATTTCACTGCTACACCGAGAATTCCAGTCTCCCCTCCGACCCTCTAGCGGAATAGTATTCAATGCCATTTCTGAGTTGAGCTCAGAGATTTCACACCAAACTTACCCCGCCACCTACGCACCCTTTACGCCCAGTGAATCCGAACAACGCTTGGGACCTCTGTATTACCGCGGCTGCTGGCACAGAGTTAGCCGTCCCTTCCTCTTTCGCTACTATCAACGCTTCACGTATTAGGTGAAACGCATTGTTCGCAAATGACAGGGGTTTACGGGCCGAAGCCCTTCATCCCCCACGCGGCGTCGCTCCTTCAGGCTTTCGCCCATTGAGAAAAATTCTCGACTGCTGCCACCCGTAGGTGTCTGGACCGTGTCTCAGTTCCAGTGTGGCTGGTCGTCCTCTCAGACCAGCTACCCGTCTTAGCCTTGGTGAGCCGTTACCTCACCAACTAGCTGATAGGCCGCGGGCTCATCGTGAAGCGTCAGGCCTTACGGTCCCCAACTTTGAAAATTGAGAGATGCCTCCCAACATTCACATCCGGTATTAGCTCGCCTTTCAGCAAGTTATCCCCGACTTCACGGCAGATTACCCACGTGTTACGCACCCTTGCGCCACTCCGACCACAGAATATTGCTACCCTGTGATCAGCGTTCGACTTGCATGTCTTATCCACGCCGCCAGCGTTCGTTCTGAGCCAGAATCAAACTCTCCGTATAAAAACGTTAGTTTGTTCTTGTTAGGTGATTAATCCTAACGATGATTAAAATTACTCAAATTCCATCCGAACTAACTCGAATGGTTTTCGAGGGCTCTAACTTATCGCACAATTTAATTTTCAATGAGCAATGAGGTCATTTGACCTCAAAATCGTTCCCACTAGGGGACAAAAAAACCGAGTGCCGTTCTTCTGCTTTCCGGCATCTCAGATACCTTTTAATTAAAGCTCGGATAACTTAGTTTTTTTCAGCAAACTGTCAACAGGTTTTTATAGCTTTTTTCTGTCGCTTTGCTTGCCGCCCGAGCTTCCCTAAAGCGTGTGAAAGGTATCCATCTCCGCGATTCGCGCAAGTGTTTTCTCAATTTTTTTTTCGATTCTTTTTAATGAAGCTTTGCTGCCTCCAGTTACGCTTCTTCCGAGGTAAGGCAACCGCAAAATCTCGATCGAATTCAATATCTCTGCCAACACCGATTGGTTAGTTCTCGTGGCCAAACTGGTTCTGGCGGCGTCCATCAAAACCACCTTAATCCCATTCGCTCTCGCACGTCGTAATGCTTCTGCGGTAAGCAGCACATGATTGATTACTCCCAGCTTGTTCCGGGCCACAACCACTACCGGACAACCGAGAGCATCAATCATGTCGGCCGCGCTATAGCCCTCCCCTAACGGCGCCAACAATCCTCCCGCACCTTCGATTAGCAACACTTCGCACCGCGATTCAACAATCCGAATTCGCTCCAACACTTCGCTCAACTCAATCCGGCGCCCAGCCTTTCTGGCAGCGACTAATGGCGCCACTGGTTGGACAAAATGAAATGGATTGATGAGAGATCTCGATAGCTCTCCATCCTGCGCCTTGTCGATCAACTCCACGTCCGACAATGCCCCGGAGCAAAATGGTTTCATCGCGCGCGCCGCTTTGCCCGTTCGCCGAAGGTGCGTCAAAAGCAAAACTGTTAGCAGAGTTTTGCCAGCGCCAGTGTCAGTGCCTGTTACGAAGATTATTCTGCCCACAGAATTCGGAGTGGATATTTACCCTGGTGAAATCGATCAGCAGCGCTCACTACGACGAGCTATTTCCAATTGAAGAAAAGCGTCTGAACGTCGCGTGGATTTGCCGGATTACGGCGAACCAACGCCACGAACTCTCGCTTGTACTGGTTGATCTTCGCCTCGACGTGAACTTCAAAAGTATAGCTCCGAGTTTGGAACGTTCCTTGGAGCAGCGATAAAAGCTGGGGAGGCATTCCCGGCACGTTGATCAGCTCTCCAATCGAGCGAAAGGGAACATCATCTTCGGTTCCATCAACTCCATCCCAGCCCGCCCGCGTCGTGATGATGCCTTGGGCCAATCCCGGGTCCAGGCCAGGAATGAGCTGCAGCACTTGCGCAGACGCCGTGTTGATGTTTATCGGGCCGCTCGAAAGTGCTGTAAAAAGATCTACCAAACCAGCCGCTGAGGGCTGTTCCGAACTGCTCGGCCCATACCTCAACACACGATATCGCCCCGAGGGTCCCCAATACATCTCTGGAGTAATCCCACGAATTAGCAGTAGTTCAGCGAGGTTATCGATCGGACCATTCTTGGCCAGATAAGGAGAGTATCCAGGATTGGGATTGCCCAGATAATCACGACTCTCCGTCCCGCTCAAATGCGCGTCATCATTAGGATCGATCCAGTCGAGGAATGAATCGGTGATCGGCGAGGAATCGGATGGATCAATCCCAACAAGACCAAGCGCGTGCTTTAGGACATGCACATTCACGTCGTTAATCAGGTTAATGTTAAACTTGCGCTCTAGATCGATGATTTTGACCGAAAAAACTCCGGCGCCCAATTCATTGTTTTCGAGCGAAATTGCCTCAAGCACTTCGTTGGTTCCCATTGGTCCACCGGCCCACTTTTGATTGAGCGAGTCCCACTGCTCGTTGATCACGTTCAAGTGTTGCACGAGAATATAACGTGCAAACTCGACTCCCGATCGGCCGAGCCATTCCAAGTCGCCTTCGAAACTCGTGTTCCTGGCCAACTTAGTTTCCACGCGCATCGAGTAGGCAAAACCTCCCGCCAAAATGCCGAGAACGAAAATCACGATCATCACCACGACCAAAGCAAAACCGCGGGGAGCAGAATGAACCTTTATTGTCATCGTCCACCTCTCGGATCAACCATCCCTGGCCGACGCATGATGTCCCTGCCTCCGGCGCCGCCGCGCGGGTTAGGCTGCGGAACTTGAGCTGGATCGTTTTGTGGAACTCCCGTTCGAGGTCCCGTCGGAGGAAGCGCCCGGCCGCGCAGAGCTGACACTTGCAAATCTCGCGGAATCGCCAGCGAACTGAGATACATCGTTTGCACTGCCATATCTTCCCTTGTTAGACGCCGGCCCTTTTCGCCAAATCCGAGAGCCACGCGTACGACCTTCGGCAACTGATTTGTGAAAGGCCATTCAGAGATCCACTCAAATTTATTTGTCTCCAGAAACTCGATCTGAAACAGACTGACGTTCGGAGCGAGAACAATCGTGTAAGGCGGAGAGTCGCGATCCACTGGCTCCAACAAGGGACTCTGCATCAGCAGCAACCGATTCTGCGGATCAACCGCGAACGTCACCCTGCGCACCGTCTGGTCACCGAACATTCCGCTCCCTGGAAACGAGGCGGGCAAACGAGCGACAAAGCTCAACTCCCCGAAATCGCCACTCGTGTCGGCGATAAACGAATAGTGCTTGATGTTCGCTGCAAATAATTGGGCAGAGGCCAGGGCTTCCGAGATCGACCGCAGCGCCATGCGCGTTCGCTGGGCTTCAGCCGCGGCTTTCTTTCCCGCATTCGCTCCACGCAGAATAGCCGACCAACTGGAATAGATCGCGATCAACACCACTCCAAAGATCGCAATCGCGATCATGATTTCAATCAACGTAAACGCAGCCCTCCCGATGAACTTGCGCGGCAGGATAGGCGTCCCGCCTGTCCAGCATTTGCGTACACCAAAACAGAATGAGACGGGCGAGACGCGCTGTCCTGCCAGGTTCATGGAAAAGATTGCGCCGATTTTCATCTCCGTATCTTGTTCCTAACAGATTGAGCAGATTCAGGCCGGAACAATAGAATGCTCATCGTCGACGCGACGACCTTCTTGCCCTTGACTCCATAAACTTCGAAATCGACCTGAAAAAGTCCGTTGCTTGAGACTTCGTAAATATTTCCAGTGCACGTATAGCCCGGGTTCAGGTCCTCGAATTGCGCCGCGATCTCCGCGGGCAAAGTTCCCTCCTCAATTCGATTTGTGAGCATCAAACCGGTCGCCATGCTGGTGACGTCGATGTTTGCGCGTTGCAATCCGCGCGCCGCCGCCAAGCTCCGGGAGGTCAAATCGAGAATCGCAAATATCGCCATGAAGAAGAGAGCCATCGCAATCATCACCTCGAGCAAAGTAAACGCCGAGAGAGCATATCGGCCGCCCGAAAGCGGGGGTCTGACTGCTGACTTCATATCTCCAGTTTCAGGTTCTGGCTGCAGTTTCATCGCAGCACCTCCACATCCGCCAGCCCCGTGACAAGATCCAAACTGATCTTTCGTTCTCCCTCTTCCGAAAAAACCACGATCGTAAACTCATCGCTCGTCCCGTTCGGGAAAAAGCGGACCCGCGCTTCCGGTGATTGCATATGATCTTGAAAATTCACGTCGAGAAATCTGACCGCAACGTCGTCATGCAGGCGTGCGCTGAAAGTGGAAGAATCCAAGCCCGCGCTTCGAATGTTTTGCGGTTCCGCGCCGGAAGCAGAATCACTCGTTTCACTCCGCGCTTGCTGGACCATAAGCTGGCCATCTTCCGCGCGAATGACGAATTCCATCGGCACACCTCGCAGAATCGCCTGCGCGCGCGCGTAGCTGCATCCTTCTACCAAATCCGCAACGGCTTTCCTCAGCTTATCCTTCTGCAGAGCCTTCAGGAACGCTGGGATTCCGCCAGCCATAACGATCGCCATGATGCTGATGACGATCATCAGTTCGATAAGAGTGAAAGCCTGCCGGCGCGCAAGCATGATACCAGATACTGGATGCTGGACGCTGGAGTTTGGACACAACCTGCGCGAGACGCTGCAATCCTTGCGGGACCAGCGCGTCCCCAGCATCCAGTATCGAGATTTCAATGCTAATCTCATTAACGGGCAATATTAGCCGTCACGGCGAACATCGCTGAAAGCACGCTGAACAGCAGAAACCCAACAAACAGCGCCATGACAATAATCATGGCCGGCTCAATCAGATTGGTCATCACGCGCAATGCGATGCTCAATTCGTTCTCGTATGTATTCGCCACATTCTTCAAAGCTCCCGGAACATCGCCCGTCTCTTCGCCAATCTTCAAAAGGTCGATCATGAGTTGCGGAAAAATTTTGCTGCGCGCCAACGGTTGCGCGATGGTTTTGCCGTCTGTCACATCTTCGCGTGTTTTGGCGATGGCTTCTTTGAATATCCGATTTGGAATGATCTGTTCAGTGATCTTCAATGCGCTGAGGACCGGAACTCCATTTTCCAACAAAGTGGCGAGCGTGCGCGCGAACTGTCCGTACAAGTTGAGCTTGACCACTTTTCCCACGACCGGCGCTTTCATCTTCCAACCGTCAATCGCACGCCGGCCGGCATCAGTGGACTTATAGCGGACATACAGAATGGCAACCGCTACGACGGACAAAGCCATAATCAACAAGTAGGCCGGGTTGCTGAAAAAGTCGCTGATGTTGACGAGGACCTGAGTCGCAAACGGCAAGGCGACATTCATCCCTTGGAAGATCGACAGGAACTTCGGCAGCATGTAAGTCATGAAAAAGATGATGATCACCAACCCGACACAAGCCACCACGGCTGGATAAACCAAGGCGGATACAAATTTCTGCTGCACTTCCGCGAACCGCTCGTAATGCTGGGACAACCGCTGCAACACTTCCACCAGAGCTCCGCTTTGTTCGCCGGCTCGAACCATATTCACATAGAGATCGGAGAAAACGACCGGCTGTTTGGCCATCGCATCCGAAAGGCTCCGGCCCTCCATGACATCCTGTTTGAGCTGCTTGCTTACGTCGGCAGAAATCCCTTTCGACTCGAGATGCGTCATGCTGTTGAGAGCCACGGTCAAGGGCATGCCGGACTGGAGCAGATTCGAAAGCTGCTGGGTAAACGTCGCTAATTCCTGAAGCTTCGGCTTTCGTTGCCGCTGCAAGAAATCGCGCACTGCTTGCGGCATCATGATTCGCGGCGCAAGTCTGCGTTCCCCCGCGGCCTCCTGTTTGCCGGGCCCCGCGCCCTTGGCGGCGTCCACCGCTACAGGGAATAGCCCAAGCCGTTCAATTTGCATGAGCGCCGCCGAGCGATCGGGAACATCCAACACGCCGTTTACTACTTCACCCGATCTGCGCCGGGCTCGATAAGAGAACTGTGCCATAATGCTAAACTACATGGATTATAACCCGTTCAACGAGGAAAGTTGCCGGAACATGAGGATCAAAGTTGGCCGTCTAGCGCCGTTCGTTATAGGAGGCTTGGGAGTATTTCTCCAGAGTCAACTGCTCGGCACGACACGTTATTTCTTGGTCTAATTCGAGCGTTATACCAGTAGTAAGGATTTTCCAATGAACTGGTTCCGACGATGGAGCTTTGCGCAACATCCCGCCAGCCCACAGCTCTCTCGCTCCGGCAAACTCCTGGCCTTGCACCGAACCCTGGATGAGCAACCCGAAGCGATTGCGACGCTGAGCGGCGCCGGCAATCTTTGCTTGATTTCGCACCACATCGAATTTCTCCGCGCCAGCGAAACATTGACCAAGCTTTGTCTTTGAGTCGCAAGATGACAATTCCGCTGTCACGCCAATGCGACCCAACGCGCGGCAAATCCACTCATGCACCCGACGATAACTTTCCGTGGCTTTCAACGCGTGCCACGGATGGCCCGGAGGAAAGATCAAGCTGTACGTCCAATCGGCATCGTGCGGCACCAAGCCGCCTCCAGTCGGCCGCCGTATCAAGGGCCGCAAATTCGTCCAACTTGAAACTTCCGCATACCGTTGGAAATAGCCAAACGTCGCGGCCGGCTCGGTCCAACTGTAAATGCGAAACACAGGAACGCCAATTCGCGCTGCGAACTCCAGCAGAGCCTCGTCCAGAGCCATATTGGCCGCTGGTTCGCTGGGGCCAGAATTCAATAGAAACCAAGTTGGCGTCATTAGTGTCTTAGCTGAGGAGTAGCTACTTGGGCTTCGGTGCGACGGTTCCAAACTGGTCACGCGATGGACACAATGCCCGGATTTCGCAACTCGGGCAATCGGGTTTACGCGCAAAACAGCGACGGCGCCCGTGCCAGATCAGCCAGTGGCTGAACAAAGCCCACTGCTCTCGCGGCGCCAGTTTCATCAGTTCTTCCTCAATTCGCTCGGGCGCACTCTGGTTAGTCAAGCCAAGACGTTGCGAGAGCCGTGACACATGAGTGTCCACGACCACACCTTCTTGAATGTCGAAAGCATTGCCCAAAACGACATTGGCGGTTTTGCGTCCGACGCCATTGAGTTCGGTCAGTTGTTCCATGGTGCGCGGAACTTCGCCGCCATGACGGTCCACTAATTTCTGGCAACAGGCTTTGATGTTCTTTGCTTTGTTGCGAAAAAAACCAAGACGCTGAATATCGCGCTCCAACTGTGCCAAGTCAGAGTTCGCGTAGTCCGCCGCCGTGCGGTACTTCTGGAACAGTTCGCGTGTGACGATATTGACCTGCTTGTCCGTGCATTGCGCCGAGAGGATGGTGGCGATCAGCAGTTCGAGTGGATTTGAATAATTCAGTTCGCAGTGCGCATTAGGGTAGGCCGTTTTCAGTCCGGTGATGATTTCCCGGACACGCGCAGTTTTTGCCTGGGAGGACTCGCGAGCCATTATCGAACCGTTCAGGAGACGCGCGGAGGTGTTGTTGCCCGAATCGGAGCAGGACTAAACTCGACGTTTGCGAAAACCTCCGCCAGGTCGATCGCGATACTCAAGCTTGGCAATTCCAGACGCGCACTCAAACCTGCGGCTGTCCGGAATTCCCAGACACCGTCGGGTTTGCGGATGAATTGCTCGATGCGAGGCTCCTTCTGGCTCACCAACAGATACTCGTTCAGTGTGGCGATTTGGCGGTAATGTTCGAACTTTTTTCCGCGATCGTACGCTTCCGTCGAATCCGAGAGCACTTCTGCGATTAAAGAGGGGTTCAGCAAGGTGTCCATTTCGTTGTCCAACAACTCTGGCGGTCCACAGACAACCGAAAGATCTGGATAGGTATATAGCCCAGTGGCCTCAACCTTGACACGCAGTTCGGAATTGTAGGCAATACACCGGTGCCCCTTTAACCGGTTCCCAAACTCACGCGCCAAGTTAGCGCCGATTAGGCTATGCCACCTTGTGCCACCCGACATCGCAAACATTTCGCCATCGAAGAACTCGCTTTTAAACTCCGCTAAGCGGTCCATTTGGAGGTATTCGCCGTCGGTCAACCGATGGAGCGATTTTGCGAGTGCCATATCTTTTCCAGAACTTTTAGGAACGACGCGGCGGTGTCGCCGCACGGATCGGAGTTGGAACAAACTCAACATTGGCGAAAGCCTCAGAAAGATCCAAGGTCACCTTCAGTGACGGCAGCTCTAGATGGCCGCCTAATCCTGTCGCTTCGCGGAATTCCCAAGCGCCATCAGCCTTTCGGATGAACTGTTCGATCCGCGGCTCCTTTTGACTAATCAGCAGACACTCCTGCAAGGTCGCGATTTGCCGGTAATGCGCGAACTTGCCGCCTCGGTCATAGGCCTCGGTCGAATCCGAGAGCACTTCGGCAACTAAGGTCGGATTCAGGAGGGAATCCTTGTCAAAAAAAAGTCGCTGTCCACAGACAACCGAAAGGTCTGGGTATGTAAATAGCCCGGTCGTTTCGATCTTCACGCGCAAATCGCTATTGTAAACAACCCAGCGTCCCCCTTTGAGTCGTGCCCGCAATTCGCCGAGCACATTTGAGGCAATCAGCCTGTGGTTTGGCGAACCACCCGCCATCGCGAACATCTCGCCGTCGAAGAATTCGCTCTTAAATTCAGATTTGCGTTCGATCTCGAGATACTCGGCTTCTGTCAGTTTATGCACTGATTGCGCGATCCCCATAACACTGGTCAGATTAAGTCCGCGAGTGGCAAAAGCAAGGGGTATAACCGCTAGACCAATGCAGGTTCCTCAATCTCCGCAGGCCTTTGAATAAGCGGCGTTCCATCCGCAGCTTCAGGATATTCGAAGACTTTTCCTTCAAAATTCCGGATGACGACACGATCGGCATTATGGCTGAGAAAGTATTCGGGATTCACCGGCACTTTGCCGCCGCCGCCCGGCGCATCGATAACGAATTGCGGCACCGCGTAGCCCGTAGTATGGCCGCGCAGACTCTCCATGATTTTTAATCCCTGCCGCACACTCGAACGCAAGTGCGCCGAACCGGAAATGAGGTCGCACTGATAGATGTAGTACGGCTTGACGCGGCACATCAGCAACTTGTGCACATGCGCTTTCATGACTGTGACGCTGTCGTTGACGTGGCGCAGGAGCACGGATTGATTGCCGAGCGGAATTCCCGCATCCGCCAACCGGGCCAGACCTTCGCGCACCTCCGTTGTTAACTCACGCGGATGATTGGAATGAATACTGACAAACAGTGGATGATGCTTCTTCAACATCGCGCACAAAGCAGGCGTGATGCGCTGGGGCAGGAAAATCGGAATGCGCGTTCCAATCCGAAGAAACTCTACATGCGGAATGCTTCTCAGCTCGGTTAACAGATGATCGAGTTTGTCATCGCTGAAGAGCAACGGATCGCCGCCGCTTAATAGGACATCGCGAATCGAAGTCGTTTTTCGGATGTAATCGATTTGTTTGGCGAATTCAGGATGAAAATCGTAGCCGCTGGCGTTGCTAACAAGCCGCGACCGCGTGCAGTACCTGCAATAGGCCGCACAACGATCCGTTACCAGGAACAAAACGCGATCGGGATAGCGATGCACGAGGCCCGGCACCGGTGAATGGGCATCTTCACCGCAAGGATCGTTCATCTCCCAGCGCGCGACGTGCGTTTCCTCGATTCGTGGGATTACCTGCCGGCGGATCGGACAATGCTCGTCGGCTCCGTCGATCAAGTTGAAGAAGTAGGGCGTGATGGCCACAGCCAGCTTCGTGTTCGCAAGCAGAGTACCGGCGTGTTCCTCGGGTGTCAGGCTCGGCATCAGGCGCTCTAACTGCGGCAAGGAAACGACCCGGTTCTTAAGTTGCCACCGCCAGTCGTGCCAATCGCTTTCGGAAACATGCTTCCAAAAGCCACGCCCAGCCGACCGGAATTGTTTGAGTGATTCGAGCGTAGAAGATGATGGCGGCTCCTTGCCGTCCCCCGATGACTCTTCATTCAACATGATCCCGAACTATATTTTGGGTCGCCCATGTGTCAAGCGGCAGAGAAACCTACGGGTGCGGAGCCGTTTGTGCGACCGAGACGTGAGCCCGACGCAACGCTTCTCGCTGTCGAAGCAAATCATCCAAATCTCGAATTGTCTCTTGAATTAAGCGGCTCGCAGGAACTCTCGCATCCCGTTTGCTGGGCGAATAACCTGCTAAAGCCCGCTTTTCCAGATAGTTGTGCAGAATGGATCGGTAGGCGTCGATCAGTTTAATAATTTCCGACTCGGCAACAAGACCACGTCTGACCAACTCCCTCTCCTGTAGTTCTCCCGTATTGTGAGGTTCCTTCGACCATCGATCCGCTGCGGCCCTCAACTCGCTGAGCTGAACGGAGTAACGCAGCACCAAGAGCTGATTGATCATTTGAAGCAAGACGGGTCTTTGAATAGTGAATTCCCAATCCGCAATGACCTGTTGCAGGGTAGCTTGTGTTCTTTGGGGCACTGCGCTCGAAGACGAAGAAATCTGAGCCGGAGCCAACAGGATTTCATCAAGCTTTTGCAAACACAACTCGATCGGCGACACAGACAGCTCTCCGCGTCCAGTCAAAGCGCTCAGTGTTAATGACCACCATTTCTCAACATCGAGTGGTCGCTGAAAATGTCGCGAATACGCGCGGAAGAAAGCCGTCTCCCAATTCCAGCAGTAGGGCAGCTCACGCAGCATTTGAAAAAGACTCGCCCGTCCACTTGGCAATCGGATCAACTCATTGAAAAAGATCTGAGCCGAAATCTGAAAGCCTTTCAGTTTCGAAGCGAGTTGTTCGTCTGTCGGATGACTCAGCTCTGTAAATGTCAATGCTTTGTTCCATCGTAATAGTTCCCGCGGTTCGCGCAATGGATCCCCTGCTCGCAATTGAAGCACCGAGCGAGCCATCGAACCGACGGGCACCGAGCCGAGAATTAAGTTCGGCCCGACCGATGACGAGAGATGCAGCGAAAGACCTTCGACCAACCAGAGCGGTATTTCGGCCGATTTTGTGGCGGTCCCACGATTGGCAATCTCAAGCAACAAGACCTGAACGATGCCACGGATCAGTTTCAAGTTCTCGATCCTTTCGGGAATCTCGACTCGATACTGCCAGAGGCCCGCGTAAATAGCGGGTTTGATCATCACTCTGGGCTCGACCTGCGAAGCACGAATCAGAAACAAGTGAATCTTTGCTCCGCCATCGGGCGAGATGCTTAACTCGCGCAATAAGGCGACTCTGATTCGTTCGGCGGAAATGAGGAGGACATCAGGGTTTAAGTCAGTGATCGGCTCAACGCCCGCGCGGCGTCCCAGCAGTGGATCGCTGGCGGCTCGCTGTTGAGGGCGGTTATCATGAACGATGAATTGCTCAGATCGCCGTGTTACGGGCAGGGTCAGCGCTGCGAAACTGCTCCAGCAACTCAACAGCACGGCGACCCCAAGTGCAGCAACTCTGCCAATGAACCTTCTTGCAGGACAGCGCGTCTCGCCTGTCCAAGCGTTGAGGTGCACCTGGACAGGCGAGACGCTCTGGAGCGCAACGCGGGCGAGAATTCGAGGAAGTCTCATTTTGAGTGAGAGGGCGATTGTTCCTCGATCGAGCTTCCGGCCACTGGATAAGTGTAAAGTCTGAGCTCATTTCCCAAAACCATTTCATTGGTCTTGATTTCCAACGTTGGAAGATGCGCAAGCCAATCGAATTGATTCGTGAAGGCCAAATCCACGTGGCCGAGTTGCCGCTGCACCAAAGGCCAGAAGCGTGGAGGCACTTCAATTCTTCCCACGCGCATGGCCTTAAGTTCAAAGGACCAGTTGGTCGGCGCGCCCGTCAATTCAACCGTTCGTTGCCAGACACGATCGATCCATCTGCCGGCCAGTTTTTTTCTCATCCAGCAGGTCCAGTTTATGTCCTGGTTCAAGAGCTCTACCTCGCCTCTCGTCAATTGTGTATCTGACAAAAGCGCGGCCGTTTCGTCAGTCTTTGGCGACAGATAATGCTTCTTGATGTACGAATCCAGCTCGACTTCGGACAATCGAATAAAACCGCGGCGAGACTCCTGCAAAGCGAGCGTCAAATAAAGCTTCCGCACCCAAGTCGGTCTTGCGGTCATGAAACATCGTCAACTGCTCGAACTATCCGCTTTCGCCGCTTTCGTTTCTGATTTCGCAGGAGTGCTTTTCGAGCTGCTGTCTGCGCCGCTTGCGGCCGGTGCGGGCGCTGGCGCGTCCTTCTTGGCCGCTTCTTTATATTTGTCGCTCCGGTAATCCGTGATGTAAAAGCCACTTCCCTTAAAAATCAGGCCCGCGCCGCCACCGATAGCCCGTTTCACTTTGCCTTTGCCCCATTTTTTGAGTCCGCAAAGGTCCCGAGGACAGCTCGTAATCGGTTTGTCTTTAATAGATTGGAACAAATCAAATCGATGGTCGCACTTGGAACAAACATATTCGTATGTCGGCATAACGGGCCACAATCAAACACATTGCCAGACACGAAGCAATCAAACAGAACCGCCTGCCAGCGCTTTATCTGCGGGTTTAGATTGTTTCTCGAAATAGATTTCCGGAAAGGTGGAGCAAACCTGCGGGTTTGCTGGAAACGCCACACAACGTTTCCCGACCTTTCCGGAAATCTATTTTGAGAAGCGTTACAGTCGTTGCAAGGCAATGCATCTGCGCTTTGGACGGGCGACGACGGCGTTTAAGTTAGCAGCGGAACAGCTGCGCCACGGAGCTCACTGATCGGTCACCCGCCAATGCAACTCATTGTGCGGGCTGGTTGAACAAAGTCGGATTTCCCAATGCGATGGCTGGCCTCCTTGTGCCAGACGATGGCTCGAACGCTTTCCGTCAGTTGTTCATTTGACGCGCCGCTTCGCAACAGCGACTTCAAATCGTGCTCGTGCAGACTGAACAAACAGGTCCGAATCTTTCCGTCGGCCGTCAAACGAAGCCGATTACAATGTCCGCAGAAAGGCTCGCTGACGGGCGCAATAATTCCGATTTCACCCCGCCCATCCTCAAACGCCCATCGCCGCGCAGTTTCGGAGGGGTTCGCTGACGCAATGGGCTTCAACGTGAACCGAGTTTGCAAACGCTCCAGAATCTCTTTGCCTGGCACGACCATTTCTTTCAGCCAAGCGCGGCTTGAATCGAGCGGCATGAATTCTATGAATCGGAAACTCAAGTGCTCACTGCGCGCGAACTCGGCCAGCCGCTCGATTTCGTGGTCGTTAATGCCGCGAATAACAACCGCATTAACCTTTACCGGCGCGAGCCCCAGCGTTTTCGCCAAGGCGATTCCGGCCAGCACTTCATTCAGCCCGTCGCGGCCGGTCATTCGTTTGAAGTTCGCCTGACCCAAAGAATCCATGCTGAAACTGATTCGCCGCAAACCCGCTTCCTTTAGAGCACGACCCTTTTTGACGAAATGAAATCCGTTCGTGGTCATCGCGAGGTCCTGCAGGCCCGGAATTACGGCGAGTCTTGCGATCAACATTTCAATTCCTTGGCGCAGGAGCGGTTCGCCCCCCGTCAACCGAACTTTTTCGATGCCCAACTCGACGAAGAGGCGGACGAGCCGTTCGATCTCTTCGAAACTTAGCATTTCGGAGCGCGGCTTCCACTCCGGCAGCTTCAGCTTTTCCGGATTGGGATTGCGCACCGGATCAAACTTCGTCCGATAAAAATTGGCGGCTTCCTCGGTCTCCGGCAAACAATAGAGGCAACGGAAATTGCATCGGTCTGTCAGGCTCACCCGCAGGTCCCGCATGACACGCGCATGCGAATCAGACAACAGCTTAGGCAGCATCATTACCTGGGCGGAGCATTCGTTGCCGCACCAGCGTTGGTCGTTCCGGAGGCAGGGTTATTTGTGGTAATCGTCACCGAACCGTCACGCCGAAGCTCGACGTTCAAATTGTAATTTGTCTTGGCCCCAGCGGGAGTAAAGCCTTTGGCCAGTCGTTCCGCGCCTTTCATCGGAGCTCCCCACAATCCTTTGCGAATCCATTCCAGCCGGCGCGCTAAAGAAAGTTCGTCCCTTAATCTGCGGACTTGTTCGCGAACCAAAGCGAGATCATTGAATTGTCTCTCGAGTTCAGCCTTCTCAGCTTGCATGCGCTTGAGTTCTTTCAGCAAAAACTCGCGATCTCCCTCGGAAGCATCCAGCCGCCGCTGCGTTTCGGCAATTCTTGTTTCCAAACCCGAAATCGAACTCGTCAATTCGGTCATCTTTTTGCTCAAATCGTCGCGCTCCGCTTCCAATGAGGCGATTTTCTCTTCGCGTTTCAGCGCCTCAGCTTTCGCAGCGTCGGCCGCGGCTTTGGCCTCGATCTGAACTTTTTCAAGATTCGCACTGACGCTCGCTAAATTATTGGAATACGACTTCAATTCTTGCGTCTTGGTGTCGAGATCTCGCTCCAGGCTTTGATTGACCAGTTTCTGCTCTTCTAGTTTCAACGTTAGGTCATTGGTGAACTTCGTAAGATCCTGGATCAATGCAGCGTCCGCTTCTTTCTCTTTCTTTGCATTGAGGTGACGATAGGCAAGCCCACCAGCCAGCCCAAGACAAATGACTACCAAAAGAATGGCCACGATTTTAGAATTCATAACAGATAGACACGATGCGCAGACAAAACCGGTTTGGCAAGCCTGCATCTACGCATCTTCGCTTGAATTACCGACGATTCTCCCTAGATTGTATTCATGGAACTGCCTGATGTGATCCCGGTCATGACTCTTCCGAAAGCGACCCTTTTTCCCCAGGCGATGCTTCCACTTTACATTTTTGAACCTCGCTACCGGCAAATGCTTTCCGATGCCTTGAGCTCACATCGCATGTTCTCAGTCGCCATGCAAAAGCCGGGACGAACCCGCGAGATTCCGTCAACGATTGCCGGACTTGGCTTGATCCGCGCCTCGGTGGGCAATCGAGACGGCACTTCGCATCTCATTCTGCAAGGCATAGCTCGAGTCGAACTAAGCGAAATCGTCCGCTATAAGCCGTACCGGGTTCAAAAAATCCGTCCGCTTGAAACCACCGCCGCCGACAGCGTGGCGGTGGACGCCCTCACCGCCAAAGTCCTCGAACTCGTTGCCGAGCGGCTGGAGCAAGGATTGGAATTGCCGGTCCACATTCTCAAGCAATTGCGACCGCCGGAAGATTCTGATGACGGTGAACTTTCTGCACTCCTCTCGCTCAAGCAAGTGATTAAGTACCTGGCCAAATTGGAGAACCCCGACCATCTGGCTGATCTAGTTTCTTGCACGCTCTTGCGAGAAGCAACCGATCGGCAAACCATTCTCGAAACCCCGAATTTGGAACACCGCCTCAAGCATCTTATCCACTTTTTAATGGCGGAAATCCGTCTTCACGGAAAAAAGAAACCTTCATGAACGAAAATCTTGGCTCGGATGATTGTGTTGTGGCTGGGAACGCGGAAGGTGCGATGTCGGCACTGTTTGCCAGCATGGTCGTCCAACAGACAAACATGGCCCTGATGCTTCTGGGGAAAGTTCCTCACCCGGAAACGGGTGAAACCGTTCGCGATGTCGATGCCGCCAAGCTGTTCATCGATCAATTGGAAATGTTGGAGGTCAAAACCAAGGGCAACTTGAATAAGCGCGAACAAGACCTGCTCAAACAAAGTTTAATGGCTCTTCGCATGTCGTTCGTCGAAGCGATCGACGCATCGGACCGGCCAAGTTCGGCGGCGCGCCCAACAAGTTCGTCCCCAAAATCCGCAGAAGACCAGCCCCCGCCGGCCAACACAGCGACTTCTGCGGACACCGACGCCGAGTCGCGCAAGAAGTTCTCGAAAAAATACTAATTCGCGCACGGACAAACGAGAGGCGCCGAAAGGCCCGTCCTGTCCGCGATTAATTCAAACAGTCCATCCCGAAGTTGTCGGTAGCGGCGGGCATCCTGCCTGCCGTAGAGGGCGTGCATCTTGCCGCCCGGAGCAACGCTTGAAACGAGGAGGCTGCGTTTTAGTCCGTACGCGTGATCCGCCGGGCAGCATGCCTCGGCTCTAGGGCAGGCAGGATGCCCGCCGCTACGATGTGCCGACAACTTAGGGATGCACCGTAATTCAAAGCGTAGCGCCCTTATTGGTTGCAGAATCGCAATCAGATGCCGTAGTCTGGCGCGGCTTAGGGCATGAAAATCTACATTGACGGCAAGTACTACAGCGAACAAAACGCGAAAATCTCCGTGTTCGATCACGGACTCCTCTATGGCGACGGCATCTTCGAGGGAATTCGGGCGTACAACGGCCGAGTCTTCAAGCTCAAGGAGCATATCGACCGCTTGTTCTATTCGGCTAAAGCGATTCTCCTGACCATCCCGCTGACGCATGCGGAGATGATCCGAGCTGTAGTGGACACGTGCCGGCGCAACAAACTGCGAAATGGTTATATCCGGTTGGTGGTGACTCGAGGGGTTGGGACACTGGGTCTGAATCCGAACAAATGCAAGCGCCCATCCGTAATTATTATTGCCGACAAAATTCAGCTGTACCCAGCGGAGTACTACGAACGCGGACTGGAAATAATTACCGTTCCTACCGTGCGAAATTTGCACAGCGCCCTCAACCCGGCGATCAAGTCTTTAAACTACTTGAATAATATTCTGGCGAAGATTGAAGCCAATAATGGCGGATGCGAAGAAGCCATCATGTTGAACGCGCAGGGATTCGTCGCGGAATGCACTGGAGACAATCTCTTTGTTGTGAAAGGTGATCGGCTCGTTACTCCTCCTTTGACCTCGGGCGCGTTGTACGGGATCACGCGAGGCGTGGTGATTCAGTTGGCACAGCGCGCTGGCATGAGCGTTGCTGAGACAGATTTGACTCGGTACGATTTGTTTAACGCCGATGAATGTTTTCTGACGGGGACCGGTGCAGAGCTGATTCCTGTAGTGAAAATCGATGGCCGGGTGATTGGATCCGGAAAGCCCGGACCGATCACCAAAAGTCTTGTTCAAAAGTATCACGAACTGACCCAAGTTTCGGGCGAACCGATTTGATTTAGAATCAATCATTCGGTTCTGGCCGGAATTAACCTAAGTGCGTCACTCTGAAGTGCGAGCGCGAGGTTGCCTGGAAGGGCAGCACGAAGTCTGTTAAGACGCCGACGGAACGACGCAGAACAACCCCAGGAGGGGCTAGCTTAAAACGCCCGGCAGCAAAGTGTTCATCAACTTTACACCGTGTCTTGACTTAGAACATTAAGAAGCCGATATACGGATTGGAAGAATATGCTATGCGATATTTGCAAACAGAACGTCGCCACAGTCCATTTAACTCAAATGGTTGAGGGCAAGACCAAGAAAGTGGATCTCTGTGAGTCTTGTTCCAAAGCCAAAGGTGTCGATGATCCAACGGGTTTTTCACTGGCCGACCTTTTATTGGGTCTAGGCGCAGCTCAGGAGATGGAACAAGCCATGGCTGGCGGAGAGATCAAATGCCCACATTGCGGTTTCACTCAAGCAGACTTCAAAAAAGCGGGCCGACTGGGCTGTGCTGATTGCTACGCCACATTTGGCGAGGGCTTGGAGAGTTTGCTTAAGACGATGCATAAGGGAACCAAGCATGTCGGGAAGACGCCGCATGCCTTCCGCCAAAGCCAGGACCTCGCTGACAAATTGAAATCCTTGCAAAGCAAGCTGGATAAGGCCGTCCACGACGAAGATTTTGAAACGGCTGCTCACGTGCGCGATGAGATCAACCAAGTCAAGAATAAGATCAGCGAACTAACCACAAGCTGAAATGGTGAAGATATGGATATTCACGAATTTCTGACCTCGCCAGCCGAAGCCAGCAAACGTTCCGGGCCGCATGATCGGATCGTGCTGTCAAGCCGGGTGCGCCTGGCACGCAATTTACGAGGCATGGCGTTCCCGGGTTGGGCGAAAAAGCCGGAGCGGGTTAAGGCGCTCGAAACCATTCGTCCGGCCGTGGAAGGACTGCGCCAAATGGGGGGAGCCTTCTCGGAATCGATGGACAACCTCACAGCCTTGGACAAGCAGATTCTGGTGGAACGTCATTTGATTAGCCGGGAACATGCCGCCAAGAACGCTGGAAGCGGCTTGGTCCTGAATAAGGAAGAATCCCTCTGCGTTATGATTAATGAAGAGGATCATCTTCGAATGCAATCGCTTCGGCCCGGCTTGCAGATCAAAGACGCTTGGCAAGCGATCGACCAGGTCGATTCCCTCTTGGAAAAGAAGGTCGAATACGCCTTTTCGCCCAATCTTGGTTACCTAACCGCCTGCCCCACGAACCTCGGCACTGGCATTCGAGTGAGCGCCATGCTGCATCTCCCGGCATTGGTCTTGGGCGAACAAATCAATCAGATTATCCAGGCTGTAAACAAGCTTGGCTTGGCCGTTCGCGGTCTTTACGGAGAAGGCACAGAAGCCTTAGGCAACGTCTTTCAGGTCTCGAACCAGATGACTTTGGGCGAGGCCGAAACCGACATTGTCGAACGATTGAACAAAGTTTTGGCGCAGCTCATTGAACACGAAGAAAACGCCCGTGCGACCCTGCTCGAAAGCAAGCCCAAAGTAATCTTGAATCAAATCGGTCGCGCCTACGGGATTTTGGCGAATGCCCACAGCATCTCCTCGAAAGAAACGATGAACCTGCTTTCGCTGTTGCGGCTGGGTGTGGATATCGGCTTGTTCCCTGGAACTGAGAGGTCGCTCGTGGATGAATTGTTCCTGATTACGCAACCTGCCCATTTGCAGAAGCGCTATTCCGAAAAACTCTCGGCTGAAGAAAGAGACTTGCTGCGGGCGGACATGTTGCGCGAGCGTCTCCGGCACGTGAGCCGCCCGCACCCGATGCCATCGAGTTCACCCAGCCCAAGGCTGGACAAACCAAACGAATCATAGCATCTTGACACACACTGACTATGAGCGACGAAGCCATGAATAATTTTACCCCGCGGGCGCAGCAAGTTTTGGCCCTGGCGCGGAAGGAAGCTGATCGTTTTAACCACAATTTTGTGGGAACCGAGCACCTGTTGCTTGGCTTGATCAAACTGGGACAAGGTGTCGCCGTCAATGTCCTCCAGAAGATTGGTTTGGACCTCGAAACCGTCCGCATGGAAGTCGAAAAACTTGTCGGGACCGGACCCGATCAAAAGATGATAGGGAATATTCCCTACACACCCCGAGTAAAGAAGGTTCTGTCGTTGGCCGCGAAAGAAGCCAAGGCTCTAAACCACACCTATGTCGGCACAGAACATATCCTGTTGGGCCTTTTGCGCGAAGGAGATGGCGTCGCCGCCCGTGTGTTGAAAAACATGGATGTGGATATCGAGCAAACCCGGCAAGAAATACTCAAAGAGTTAGACCCCAATTTCAATACGGCTGAAGAAGGCGCCCAAAACGAGCCGAGCGAAAAGGCCAGTGAGAAGAAAGGTGAAGTGAAAACGCCGGCTCTCAAAGCCTTTGGACGTGACCTGACTGAAATCGCTCGCAGGGGTGAAATGGATCCCGTCATCGGACGCAAAAACGAGATCGAGCGCGTCATTCAGATCCTCTGCCGGCGCACGAAGAACAATCCGGTTCTGCTCGGAGAAGCTGGCGTCGGCAAGACCGCGATCGTCGAAGGATTGGCCCAGGAGATTGCGCGTGGAAACGTCCCGGAATTACTGCGCGAGAAAAAGGTCATTACTTTAGACCTCGCCTTAATGGTGGCCGGCACCAAGTATCGTGGGCAATTTGAAGAACGGATCAAGGCCGTCATGGATGAAATTCGGCGGGCCAAGAATATTATTCTGTTCATTGACGAGCTGCACACCATTGTCGGAGCAGGCTCTGCGGAAGGGACGATGGACGCGTCGAATATCATCAAGCCCGCACTCAGCCGTGGTGAGATGCAATGCATCGGAGCAACGACACTCAACGAGTATCGCAAATACATCGAGAAAGACGCCGCACTGGAACGCCGCTTCCAAAGCGTCAAAGTCGAAGCGCCATCAGTCGACGAAGCCATCTTGATCTTGAAGGGGCTTCGGCAGAAGTACGAAGACCATCACAAGGTGGACTTTACCGACAATGCTTTGGAAGCAGCGGTGAAGCTTTCCGATCGTTACCTCACTGGGCGTTACCTTCCTGACAAGGCCATCGATGTGATGGACGAAGCCGGATCGAGGGCTCGCATCGGCGCCATGACGCGGCCGCCCGACGTCAAAAACCTCGAGGTTGAAATCGAAGAGATTAAGGGCCGGAAAGAGCGTTCGATTAAAGAGCAGGACTTCGAAGGCGCGGCTTCAATGCGCGACAAAGAGAAGCAAGCGAAGGAAAAGATGGAATCCGTCTTAAACGCCTGGCGAGCCACACGCGAAGAGAAGAGAGTGAAAGTTGACGACGAAGACATTCTCCAAGTCGTTGCGAAATGGACTGGCATTCCTCTTAAACGAATCGAGCAAGGCGAGGCAGCGAAGCTCTTGGCTATGGAACAAGAGCTGGGCCGCACGGTGATTGGGCAACAGGAAGCGGTGACAGCCCTTTGCAAAGCCTTGCGCCGTTCGCGTGCGGATTTGAAGGACCCGAAACGGCCCATTGGAACGTTTGCTTTGATGGGCCCGACCGGTGTGGGCAAGACCCTCCTCGCCAAAACGCTCGCCGAAAATATGTTCGGCGACGCAAAATCACTCATTCAGCTCGACATGAGCGAGTACATGGAGAAGTTCACAGTCTCGCGTTTGGTAGGTTCGCCTCCAGGTTATGTCGGTTACGAGGAAGGCGGCCAACTAACCGAACAGGTCCGCCGCAAGCCCTATTCGGTGGTTCTTTTCGACGAAATCGAGAAGGCGCACCCGGATGTAATGAACATGCTTCTCCAGATTCTGGAAGAGGGCAAATTAACGGACAATGTCGGGCGAGTTGTTGATTTCCGTAATACCATCGTTCTCCTCACCTCAAATGTCGGCGCAGAATCGATCCGCAAACAAACATCGATCGGCTTTACCAAGGGTTCGGATGAGGCGAATTATGACAAGATGAAGGAAAAAATCCTGGACGAATCCAAGAAGGTATTTCGTCCTGAATTCCTGAACCGATTGGATGATGTCATTGTTTTCCGTTCGCTGACTAGGGCGGACCTCGTTCAAATCCTTGACCTGGAAATCTCAAAAGTAATGGAACGCTTGAAGGGTCGAAACATTCAGCTGCAGTTGGATGAAAAGGCCAAGGACTTTCTCGTCCAGAAAGGCTACGATCCTACATACGGCGCGCGGCCAATGCGCCGATCCGTCGAACGGTATCTCGAGGATCCGCTGGCCGAAGAAATCTTGAAAGGCAAGCTGCACGACAATAGCCCGATCCAAGTCACGGCTGAAGAAGACAACCTGGTCTTCAAACAGACTGCGGCCGAAGGAGCGTTGTCGAGTTAAGAGCCTCGCATCGAAAGACCTTGGCAAAACGATCTCCTTGCGGGAGATCGTTTTGTTCTTTTATATGGGCCCTGGAAACCGCAGTTGTGAACCACGAAAAACACGAAAGACACGAAATAAGAAGAAATTGCCAAGACCATCGAGCTCACCGGCCCAGTGAAGCCATCTCCTTACTGAAGCCCCTCTTCTTTCGTGTATTTCGTGTATTTCGTGGTTTGAAGCACCGCTTTCAGGTTAACACTTTGAGAAACCACGAATCGACAGCAATGAGCACGAATCTAAGACGGTTTGAAGAACTCACTACGAGTGAAGCGCGTGACGCATGTCTCTGTTGAATTCGTGTCCATTCGCGTTAATTCGTGGTTCGACTGCTGATCTACAGTGAACGCACTGCCCAAACGCTGGTTGAACGACGCGCTCGAGAATCTGGGGCGGATTGCTCTGCTCTTGAATGAAGCGCTCCGTTCCTTGTTCACACGGAAACTCAATTGGCGGGACCTCATTTATCAGCTTCATTTTATCGGAGTGAAATCCCAGTCGGTCGTCCTGATCACCGGCGCATTCACAGGCATGGTCCTGTGTGCCCAGACCTATTTCCAATTTCACAAAGTCAAAATGGATACGGCGACGCTCGCTGTGGTGAGCGTCTCCATGTGCAGTGAATTGGGACCTGTCCTCACTGCGTTAATGGTTGCCGGACGGGTCGGAGCCGCCATGGCCGCCGAACTGGGGACGATGCGTGTGACAGAACAAATCGACGCGCTCAGAACGCTGGCGACTCATCCCGTCGATTATTTGGTCGTGCCTCGATTGGCCGCGACCGTCATTGCCCTGCCGCTGCTCACCTCTGAAGCCATCGTCATCGGGATCGGAGCCGGCTATGTTGTTGCCGTGTACCTGCTCGGGATCGACCCGCCCTATTTGTGGTCGAACATGATCAAGTACAGCGACGCTGTGGACGTTGTGATGGGCATTACGAAAGCGGTCATCTTTGGCGGCATCGTCGCGATTATCAGTTGTTACAAGGGAATGAATTGCCGGGAAGGAGCGGAAGGGGTTGGCCGCGCCACGACCGAAGCCGTCGTGATTTCTTCCATTTCCATTCTCATCAGCAATTTCTTTCTGACCTTGTTCCTCACCCGGCTGCTCACATGATCGAAGCGCGGGATTTGAAAAAAAGCTTTGGCGCGCACCAAGTCCTTGACGGTGTCACGTTCCGAATCGAATCCGGAGAATCCGTCGTAATCATCGGCCGGAGCGGAGGCGGCAAGAGCATCTTGCTCAAGCATGTCATTGGCCTCTTGATGCCCGATTCTGGACAAGTCCTGGTCGACGGCGAAAACATCGTAGGGATGAACGAGCGCCAGCTGCTTCAAGTCCGGCGCAAGTTTGGCATGCTCTTTCAAAGCGCGGCTTTGTTCGACTCGATGACCGTGGCAGAGAATGTTTCGTTTCTGCTCCGACGCGAAGGAAAACTCACCGCCTCTGAGATTGCCCGTCGAATTGATGAAACTTTAGAAATGGTCGATTTACCGGGAACTCAGCAGAAAAAACCGGCCGAGCTTTCCGGCGGAATGCGCAAACGCGTCGGACTGGCCAGAGCCATTATTTATCAGCCGCAAATTTTGCTTTACGACGAGCCAACCACTGGATTGGACCCCATTGTGTCGGACAGCATCGACCAACTTATCTTGCGGGTCTGCGAATGTCTGAAAGTGACCTCGGTAGTGGTCACTCACGATATGCGGAGCACGCGGCGCGTTGGACAGCGAATCCTGATGCTCCACGATGGGAAGATTTACACGACCGGCGCGCCAGACGAGATTTTCCAGTCGCGGGACCCGATCGTGCATCGGTTTGTCAACGGAATTTCTGACCCAAAAGAACATAACTTATGATATGAGCAAACAACGTTTGGAGTGGAAGGTTGGGCTGTTCGTGCTTATTTCCCTGATCCTCCTGGTGGCGGTGGTCATCCGCTTCAGCAAGGGCTCGGCGCTCTTCGTCCCGACAATGACCCTCTTTATGAAAACGGAAAACGCGGGAGGCATCATCGAGGGAGCGATGGTCTTTATGGCGGGCGTTCCAGTGGGACACGTAGAAACCATAGAACTTGGGCCGGGCGGAACAAATGTGACCATCGTTGTCGAAATACAGAAGAAATACCCAATTCATGGCGATGCCGTTTTTTCGATTAAGCAAGCTGGGTTCCTGGGAGACCGTTATATCTCGATAGATCCCACGGCGAACAGCAAACCGCCTTTGCAAGACGGCGCCGTCGTCCAGAGTGAGGCGCCGTTTGATCTTCAGGAGGTGGCACGCTCGGCGGTGGGCCTTTTGCAGCGCGTCGATGACACGGCGAAAAAACTCAACGAGGCGGTCGACCGGATCGACAAGAGCCTCTTTGCGCAAGAAACCCTGACGAATTTGACCGCGACGCTGCTCAATTTTCGACGCATGTCCGAGCAAGCGCTGACGACACTGAGCGGCGTAGATGAATTCGTGAAGACCAACAGCCATCCCCTTAGTACGTCGGTGAGCAACCTCGTGCTTTTCTCCGAGCAGATGAACGGTGTTGGCCGGGAAATCCGGGAAATCGTAGCCACGAATCGACTCGAAGTGACGGCGGCGATAAAAAACATTGAGTCGGCCTCGGTTCAAGTGGATAAACTCGTGACCGATTTGCAGTCTGGCAAGGGCTTGGCCGGCAGCCTGCTAAAAGACGAGAAGCTTGAACAGAATTTCATGAGCCTTATAGACAACTTGAGTTTGCTCAGCAGCAATTTGAATAAGCACGGTTTGCTTTATAAACCGAAGGTCAAACGCGCGACTTCTCCCTCGGCTCCCCCTTACACCGGTCGCAATCCCCACCGGTGACTTCAGCCGATGAACACTCCTTCGAACCGGTCCTCTTTACTAGCTCACGAGGCCAGCTTGGCTGAACACTTCCGCAGCCGACTTTCAGTCTGCATTGCTTTCGCAGAAACGGAGGCGGTCGAATCACCGAACACGCTGCCGACTGCAAGTCGGCGATACAGCCGAGTGAAACTTTGCGCTACGAGTATATTTACTGCCTAAAATATGTCTTTGTGGGTTATTCGCATTTTCTTTCTGCTCCTGTGCATGTTAGGAGGCTATGCGGTAAGCCAGGTGCAGCCGGAACTAATCGAAAACGGATTTTTGGGGCTTATCATCGGTTTTGGCTTGGGGGGGCTGCTGATTGCGCTTGACGAGATGTTAAAGGGATTTTCGTTGCGGGCCTTTTCTGCGGCAACATTCGGGATCGCACTCGGCACGTTGGTTGCCTGGATGGTCGATCGTTCTGGCCTTTTTGATTACGCGGACGAGGGACCTCGCTGGCTCATTCGATTGGGATTGTTCGTTAGCTTTAGCTATATCGGCATGGTGCTCGCCATGCGCAGCAACAAAGAGGACTTCTCGTTGATCATCCCTTATGTCCGCTTGGCGCCGCAAAATAAGCCGTTGAATCTGTTGCTGCTCGATACGAGCGCCGTGATCGATGGCCGAATCGCCGATCTCGTTGAATCAAACTTTCTCGAAGGGATCGTTGTCCTGCCTCGGTTTGTCCTTAAAGAACTGCATCAGATTGCCGACTCCACCGACCCCGTTCGCCGCGCGCGCGGGCGTCGTGGACTCGAGACCTTGAGCCGCATTCAACGCAGCCATCGCAACGAGGTGAAAATTCACGAAGGCGATTTTCCAGAAGAATCAAGCGTGGATGCGAAACTCGTCCGACTGGCTCAAGCGCTGGGCGCAAAACTGTTCACGACTGATTTCAATCTCGGAAAGATTGCCGAATTGCAATCCGTCGCCTTTGTGAACATCAACCAATTGGCTGGCGCTCTAAAGCCAGTCGTGCTTCCGGGCGAGAACCTCTATCTGCGCGTCGTTCGCGAGGGAAAGGACAAGGGGCAGGGAGTCGGCTATCTGAACGATGGAACCATGGTCGTGGTGAACCAAGGCCACAGTTTGGTTGGCCAGCAAGTTGAAGTGCAGGTGCAAAGTTTGTTGCAAACCGGCGCCGGCGTCATTGTGTTCGCCGACCTCAAAAGCCCGGCGCCTTCTTGAATTCCGCGCTGCGCAACCAGTCGCATCCGGTCAAAGTCAGGGGCTCAGGGGAAATTGGGGTCGTATCTATTCATTCTTCAATTGGCTTTTGATTCGATTGAGCAAACCCGATATTTTACGATCTTCAAGAGCTCTCGCTCCAAAGCGGCGCACGGCCGTTGCCGCGCTCGAATATTTGATGCCAGCCCGCTCGCTCAATTCTCGAAGGCTCATGCCGCACACCGTCCGCGCCACATACA
>Ga0194132_10001091_pt1 | contig 55193 bp, 46 predicted proteins | sample TA2KigOf80mmetaG_FD_148612 | JGI IMG/M metagenome (GOLD analysis project Ga0194132, IMG submission 148612) | Freshwater microbial communities from Lake Tanganyika, Tanzania - TA2015054 Kigoma Offshore 80m | ecosystem: Environmental > Aquatic > Freshwater > Lake | place: Tanzania: Lake... | reverse complement strand
GTGAGCGTATCGATTCCCCAGGGCGAATTTTTCAGCTTCCTCGGCCCATCGGGCTGCGGCAAGACGACGATTCTGCGGATGATCTCGGGGTTCATCGATCCGAGCGAGGGCGAGATCCGGCTGGCCGGGCGCAACCTCGCGGGCATCGGGCCGAACAAGCGGCCGACCGCGCTGATCTTCCAGAACCTTGCGCTGTTTCCCCTGATGTCGGTTGCCGACAACATCAGCTACGGGTTGCGTGTGCGCGGCGCCTCGCGCGAGGAGCGCCGGCGCAAGGCCGACGAGATGCTCGAACTGGTGGCACTCGAAGGTTACGCCGACAAGCGCATCGACGAGCTGTCGGGCGGGCAGAAGCAGCGCATTGCGATCGCGCGCGCATTGGCGGTCGAACCGGCCGTGCTGCTGCTCGACGAGCCGCTGTCCGCGCTCGATCTCAAGCTCCGGCAGCACATGCGCGCGGAGCTGCGTGCGCTGCAGCGGCGCACCGGCGTCACCTTCATATACATCACGCATGACCAGGGCGAAGCGCTCGCCATGTCGGACCGGGTCGCGGTCATGTCCCAGGGCCGCATCGAGCAGATGGCCAATTCGACCGACATCTACAACAATCCGGAAACCGCGTTCGTCGCGTCCTTCGTCGGTGAGAACAACATGTTCAGCGGCAAGGTGCGGATGACCGCCGACGGCTTCGGCGTGATCGACACGCCGTTGGGGACAATGCGCGCCAGCAATCCGCGCGGCCTGACGGTCGGTGCCGATGCGCTGCTGTTCGTGCGGCCCGAGCGCGTGCGCCTCGCCGGCGCCGGCGAGACCACGGCCCACGGGGACAATGGCGGCCGGAACGTGATCGAGAGCGAGGTCATCGACGAGGTGTTCGAGGGCTTGGCCGTCAATATCTTTATGAAGAATCCGAAGGGTCGGCCGATCGCAATCTCCGTGACCAACGATGGCGCCGTGCCGGTGTTGCACCCTGGGGAGCGCCAGCGTGCGAGCTTCGCCGCCGAGCATGCGATCCTGCTGCCGGCCGGCCGGCTCGCCGAACGCGGCAGCGAGAAGACCTGATGTTCGCCGGCTTGCGCGAGGCGGTGCGGCGCTTCGGCTATGGCGGTTTGACCTTCATCCTGGGCGGCTGCGCCTTCTGGGCGCTGTTCCTGATCGTCCTTCCCAACCTGATGATGGTCGATCAGGCGTTCCGTCCCTTCCTGCCACGGTCGGAGTGGGGCGGACCGAAGGACGTCTACACGATCGCCAACTTCACGCTGGCCCTGGTCGATCCATTCAACCAGCTGATCTTCCTCAAGACGATCTGGGCGAGCGTGCTGGTGACGGTGGTGGCGCTCGCCAACGCCTACCCGATCTCGTTCATCCTGGCCCGTGGCGGCCAGTCCGGCTGGGTCGGCATCCTCATGATCGGCCTGCTCATACCGTTCTGGGTCAACGAGATTCTGCGCTCCTTCGCGTGGCTGCTGCTGCTCGCGCGGCTCGGTCCGATCAACGATCTGTTGTTGCTGTTAGGCATCGTGGACGAGCCCTATCCCTTCCTTCGACAGGACATGGGCGTCATCATCGGACTGGTCTATGCCTACATCCTGTTCATGATCTTCCCGCTCTACAGCGCGATGGAGAGCCTCGATCCCAACCAGATCGACGCCGCGCGCGATCTCGGCGCGCCATGGTGGCGCATCCATTGGGACATCGTGATCCCGCATTCCAAGCCAGGCATCGCGTCCGGCTGCATCGTCACCTTCATGCTGGCGGCCGGCTCCTTCGCCGTGCCGCAGATCCTCGGCGGCACGCGCAGCATGTGGGTGACCCAGCTCATCTACAATCAGTTCGATGCGATCAACTGGAATCAGGGCGCCGCCTATGGCCTGGTGCTCGTCGCGCTCTGCCTGGTCTTCGTGCTCGCCATGATGGCCGTGTTCCGCGTCAGCCTGAAGGATATCGCGAAGTGACCGGCACGAGTACGGACCGCATCCTGCGCGCGATCGTGGTCGGCTACCTCGTTCTGTTTTTCGTCTACATGTTCGCGCCGCTCATTTACATGATGGCGGTCGCCTTCAACGACAGCCGCATTCCCACGCTCAATCCCTGGCGCGGCTTCACGCTCAACTGGTTCGTCGTGATGTGGGAAGACACGCGCATGTGGCAGTCGATCTGGAAGAGCGTGGTGATTGCCTTCTGGGTCATCGTGCTGTCGATCCCGCTGGGGCTCGCAGGCGCCTTGTTCATGGTGCGACTCCAGGTGCCGGGCAAGCCGCTGATCTACTCGATCCTGATCTCGCCCGTGCTGATGCCCGGCATCATCATCGGCCTGAGCACGCTGGTGTTCTGGGATGCCAGCTTCGATATCGGCGGACGCTGGCAGCTTTCCGTGCTGGGGCAATCGAGCTTCATCAGCGCCTACTGCATGCTGCTGTTCATGGCGCGCCTGCAGCGCTTCGACCCGACGCTCGAGGAGGCGGCGGCCGACCTGGGCGCCACGCCGCTCCAGGTATTCTGGACCATCATGGTGCCCTATATGCGGCCGGCGATCCTGTCGGCGGTCGCGATCTCGTTCTTCCAGTCTTTCGAGAACTACAACACCACGACCTTCACGATCGGCAACGACAACACCTTCACGATGTACATCGTGGGCAAGGTCAGGAAGGGCGTCACGCCGGATACCAATGCGCTCGCTTTCGTGCTGGTCGTCGCCACCGTCATCGGCGGCGTCGCCTACGAGCTGGTGCGCCGACGCGAGATGAAGCGCGCCGCGCGCCGCGCGCGCCGGGCGCAACAGGCCGACGAGGCGCTGGTCGCGACGCCCACGCCGGTCGCGCAGCCGGCGGATTGAGGAAACAGGCGCCGACCGCGGCAGGCAAGGCATGCCGGATTCAGCCATTGGGCCTGTCTGCCCGCCTGTGCTAGCGTCCCGGCCGAATTTCAACCCAATGGCGCAATCGACGCGCCGCCCGCAACACCAATGGAGCGAATGACCATGTATGAGACGCTTGCCATGTATATCGACGGCCAGTGGAGCCAAGGCAGCACGGGCGAAGGCGAAGACGTCGTCAACCCGGCGACCGAGGCCGTGCTCGGCCGGCTGCCGCATGCCTCGCCGGCCGATCTCGATCAGGCGCTTGCGGCTGCCAGGAAGGGATTCGAGATCTGGCGCAAGACGAGCGCTTACGAGCGCGGCCGCATCATCGAGAAGGCGGCCGATATCATGCGCTCGCGCGCCGATGCGATCGCCACCGTGTTGACCATGGAGCAGGGCAAGCCGATCGCGGAAGCGAAGCTGGAAGTCATGACGGCCGCCGACATCTGCGAGTGGTACGCCGAGGAAGGACGCCGCGCCTATGGCCGCATCATCCCCGGCCGCGTGCCCGGCCAGCGCCAGATGGTGATCCGCGAGCCGGTCGGCGCCGTCGCCGCCTTCACGCCGTGGAATTTCCCGGCGGTGACGCCGATGCGCAAGATGGCGGGCGCGCTCGCCGCGGGCTGCTCGATCATCATCAAGGCGTCGGAAGAGACGCCGGGCACCAGCATCGCCATGGTCAAGTGCTTCCTCGAGGCGGGCGTGCCGGCCGGCGTGCTCAATCTGGTGTTCGGCGTGCCCGACAAGGTGTCGCGCCATCTGATCGCGTCGCCGACGATCCGCAAGATCTCCTTCACCGGCTCGATCCCGGTCGGCAAGCACCTGGCGAAGCTCGCCGCCGAGGGCATGAAGAAGGCGACCATGGAGCTGGGCGGTCACTCGCCGGTCGTCGTGTTCGACGACGTCGACGCGATCAAGGTCGCCGAGGTCGCGGCCGCCGGCAAATATCGCAACGCAGGCCAGGTCTGCATCTCGCCGACGCGGTTCTATGTGCAGGAGGGCGTCTACGACAAGTTCGTCGGACGCTTCACCGAGGTCGCGAAGGGCCTCAAGGTCGGCAACGGACTCGATGCCGACACCAAGATGGGCCCGCTCGCCAACAAGCGGCGCGTCGATGCGATCGACGGTTTCGTCGCGGACGCCAAGAAGCGCGGCGCCAAGGTCGCCGCCGGCGGCGAGCGCATCGGCAACCAGGGCTACTTCTACGCGCCAACGGTGTTGACCTCGGTGTCGGAGGAGGCGCGCATCATGAACGAGGAGCCCTTCGGTCCCGCGGCGCCGATCCTGCCGTTCAAGACCTTCGACGAGGTCGTGCAGCGTGCCAACCGTCTCGAGTTCGGCCTCGCCGCCTATGCCTTCACCAAGTCGGCGACCATGGCGGCCGCGGTGTCGGATGCGCTCGAGAGCGGCATGGTCGGCGTCAATCATCTGGGCATCTCGCTGCCCGAGACGCCGTTCGGCGGCGTCAAGGAGAGCGGCTACGGTCACGAGGGCGGCATCGAAGGACTGGATGCCTATCTGGTCAGCAAGTTCGTCACGCAGATCGGCGCGTGACGCCCATATCGTCGTCCTCCCTCGCGACGCGCGCGGGGGAGGCGAGGGCGCGCGCAATTTCAATCATTGGTGCTCGCCGGCTTGTGCCGAAGCGCGCGCGATGGTATGTCTCGACCATGTTCTGCGGTGCGGCCCAACGCACGTCGCATGTGACGTCCCCTGACGGACCTCCCACCCCGCCGACATGTCCCGACCAACCTCAGCGGTGGGCGCACCGCCTTTGACGAGACGACGGCATGAAACAAGGAACCGTGAAGTGGTTCAACGCCACCAAGGGATATGGCTTCATCGCGCCGGATGACGGCTCGAAGGACGTCTTCGTCCATATCAGCGCGGTCGAGCAGGCCGGCATGTCCGGGCTGGCCGAGGGCCAGCGTGTCAGCTTCGACGTGGCGCCGGGACGTGACGGCCGCGTTGCCGCATCCAACCTGAAGGCCGCGGGCTGATCGGCTCGACGCACGCGCGCGTGCGATCGGATCAAGGCGGGCCGCAGGGCCCGCCTTTTTTCATGCCCAGCCGCGCTCGTGACCGCCTTTTTCGTTGCGCTGTTCTCCCGTCTACCTAAATTTGACGATCGGGCATCGATGGTCGGCATATGGAACCATGTCGATTTTCCGGGACGGCCAAGGACTTGAATGGAATTCGTTTACCTCAGCATCGGGTTGCTCGGCTGCGCGATCGCGTTGGGATTTGTTGCGCGGCGGATCAGCCTGCCGTTTCCGGTGGTGCTGGTGTTCGGCGGCTTGGCGCTCGGCTTCGTGCCGACGATGCCCGCCGTCCACGTCAACCCCGACTTCGCGCTCGCCTTCATTCTGCCGCCCATTCTCTATCAGGCCGCGCTGTTCACGAGCTGGCGCGAGTTCTACGCCAACCTTCGGCCGATCATGCTGCTCGCGATCGGCCTGGTCATCGCGACCACCGTCACGGTGGCCGCGGCGGCGCGCTGGCTCGTGCCCGACATGCCGTGGGCGGCCGCTTTCGTGCTGGGCGCGATCGTGTCGCCGCCGGATGCGGTGGCGGCGACGGCCATCCTCAACCGATTGCGCATCCCCCGGCGCATCGTCGCGATCCTCGAGGGAGAAAGCCTGGTCAATGACGCGACCGGTCTGGTCGCCTATAAGTTCGCGGTCGCCGCGGTGCTGACCGGCACGTTCTCGCTCGCCGAGGCGAGCGGCAATTTCATTCTGGTCGGCGTCGGCGGCGTCGCCGTCGGTCTGGCGCTCGGATGCCTGTTCATCCGCCTCCATCACTTCGTGCGCGATGTCATGCTCGAGATCTCGCTGTCGCTGATCGAGCCCTTCGTCGCCTATCTGGTCGCCGAATCCCTGCACGTGTCGGGCGTGCTGGCGGTCGTGACCGCGGGGCTGTTGCGCGGCTGGCATGCCCCGGAGGTCTTCTCGCCGCGCGCGCGCATCCAGGGCTACACGGTTTGGGCCGTGATCGTCTTCCTGCTGCACAGCGCCGTCTTCATCCTGATCGGACTCGAATTGGCGGAGATTCTCGACCGGCTGGCCGACCGCAGCGGCGGTGCCCTGCTGATCAACGCGGCCGTCATCAGCCTTGTCGCGATTGCCGTGCGTTTCGCCTGGGTCTTTCCCGCGACCTACGTGCCCAGGTGGCTCAGTCCGCGGCTGCGTGAAGTCGATCCGGCGCCACCCTGGCAGCACACTGTCATCATCTCGTGGTGCAGCATGCGCGGCATCGTCTCGCTCGCCGCCGCGCTCGCCTTGCCCTACACGATCCACGCCGGCGGCTGGTTTCCGGCTCGAGATTCCATCGTCTTTCTCTCCTTCTCGGTGATTTTCGTCACCCTGGTCGTGCAAGGTATGACGCTGGCGCCTCTCATCCGATGGCTCGGCGTCGGGTCGGACGGCTCGGAGGACGAGGAGGAGCGTCAGGCCCGCATCAAGACCGCCTACGCTGCGATCGCGGAGCTCGATCGGCTGTCCGATTCCGCGCAATTCGACGGCGCGGTGCTGCGTGCCGTGCGCGTCGAGTACCAGGGGCGGATCAACGACTGGGAAGAGGTGAAGGCCGCGCGGACGTCCGGCAATCTCGCGGGCACGACGGAATTGCGCCGTGCCGTCCGGCTCCGCGTGATCGCCGCCGAGCGCCGGCGCTTGATCAAGCTCAGGCGCGACCGCGCGATCGGCGACGACGTGCTGCATCGGATCCAGCGCGAGCTCGATCTGGAAGAGCTCAGGTTGTCGTGAGCATCTTTCCGCCGCCCGCTGAGCGTATCAGGCCGCGCAACAATGCGGACGGGGCGGTGGTGGCGGACGTCGAACCGGCTTCGGCGGAGCCGGTCCGCGTCGAGGCGGCAGCTCGACGGCTTGCGCCGCGGCCATGGCGGGTGTCGGTCACCATGCTGCTGGCCGTCGGCTTCGGGCTGCTGATGTTCGTGGCGGTCGGCGGCGTGCTTCTGATGAGTCTGGCCGGTGCGCGGGAGAACAACCGGTCCCTGCTGCGCGACCGTATCGAGCGTACGGTGACCCAGGTGGTCGACCGGGTACGCGCCCATCTCGACCCTGTGCAGGCGCAGGCCAGCTATGTCGCACGCCAGGTCGAGGCGGGATTGTTCGATCCGGCCGACGAGGCCGACTTTGCCCGCGTCATGTTCGGTGCGCTCTCGGCGACGCCGCAGGTCCACGGCATGACGTTCCTGCGCCCGGACCTCTCGGTGCTGCGCGTCGAGCGCAACAGCGGCGACGTCATCCGCGAGGACTGGTCCGACCGGCGCGAGGCGCAGCGCCTGCTCGACGATATGCGCGTGCAGCCGACGACCATGTGGCGCCAGCCCCTGTGGTCGGCCAATCTGGGCCAGACTCTGCTGACGCTTGCCGTGCCCGTCATGGATGACGGCTGGTTTCTCGGCGTGCTCGTCTCGGCGGTCAGCGTGACTGAGGTGTCGCGCTACCTGGCGCTGCTGTCGATCGACACCAATCAGACGATCTTCCTGCTGCTCGACGAAAAGCATGTGATTGCCCACCCCAACCTGGCGGGCGATACGCCGGCGATTGGTCCGCTGCAGCCGCTGCCGACGGTCGACGAGGTCGGCGATCGCGTCCTGGCCCAGGCCTTCGGTCCGGTGCGCCGCCCGCTGCAGGCGGTCGGCGTGCTGCCGCACAGCCAGGGCCACATCGTCGACCTGGCCGATGATTTCTATGTCGTGGTCTACCGCACCATCCAGCTCTACGGCGACCGTCCCTGGCTGATCGGGATCTACGCCCCGGGATCGCAGGTGGGTGCCGAGGTGCGCCGGTTGAACGTGATCGCTCTGATCGGCGGGTTGCTGCTGATCCTGTCGGTCGGGCTGACGATCTGGGTCGGACGGCGCATCAGCCGGCCGATCTGGCGGCTGGCGACGGCGGCACGGCAGATCGAAACGCTCGATTTCCGCGCGGTCAGCCCGCTGCCGCCGAGCCGGGTGCGCGAGCTCGACGAGGCGGCGCGCGCGTTCAATTCTATGGCGTCGGGCCTCACCTGGTTCGAGCCCTATTTGCCGCGCAGCCTCGTGCGGCAGCTGCTCAGCCGCCCCGGGCGCGCCGACGTGGCGTCCGAGGAACGCCTGATCACGGTCATGTTTACCGACATCATCGGTTCGACGGCGCTGGCCGAGCGCATGACATCGGTCGAGCTTGCCGAATTTCTCAATCATCACTTCGCAATTCTTGGCCAATGCGTCGACGGAACGGAGGGCACGATCGACAAATACATCGGCGACGCGGTCATGGCCTTCTGGGGTGCGCCGGTCGACCAGCCTGATCATGCGCTGCGTGCCTGTCGGGCCGCGCTCGCCATCCGCAAGGCGATCGTCGCGGACAATGAGGCGCGCCTGCATCTTGGACTGCCGACCGTGCGCCTGCGCATCAGCGTTCATGCTGGCCGGGCACTGGTCGGCAACATCGGCGCTCCGGGACGGATCAACTACACGCCGCTCGGCGACAACGTGATCCTCGCGCAGCGGATCCTGGAGGTCGCCAAGCAGCTCGACGCAGGCGAAGACGTCATCATCCTGATCAGCGAGAGCACGCGTGCGGCAACGGGCGGCGCGGTGCGGACCGTTCCCGTCGGCAGTCAGTCGCTGCGCGGACTGCGCAATCGCATCGCGCTCCATCGCCTGATCGACTGATCAGGCGAGCGTCGGCTCCGCACGCAAGCGTTCGACTGCGAAGTCGACGAAAGCGCGCACGCGTGCCGCGGCGCGTCGCCCTTCGCGATGCACGACGTGGATGGGAACTGGCGGGGGCTCGAATTCGGCGAGCACGACCTTGAGCCGGCCGGCGCGCAGCGCGGGTGCGATCTGGTAGGACAGCACCCGTGTCAGGCCGCACCCGGCCATGGCCGCGTCGATGGCAAACTCGGACGAGTTGACCATGAGCTGTCCGCGCGGGTTGACGCTCTCGGCCCCGGCGCCGGTGCCGAAGGACCACTCCTGGACGACGCCCGTCGTGGAGAACATGATCGCCGGGAAATCGACGAGATCCGCTGGCGTGCGCGGCACGCCGTGCTTGGCGAAGAAGCGCGGTGACGCGCACACGACGCGGCGGACCGAACCGACGCGCGCGGCGCTGAGCGAGGAATCCGGCAGGTGGGCGATCCGGACCGCGACATCGATGCCCTCGTCGAACATGTCGACGATGCGATCGACCATGAGCGTGCGTGCGGTGACAGCGGGGTGGCGCGCCAGAAAATCCAGCACGATGCGCGCGACGTACATGTGGCCGAACAGATCCGGAGCCGTGATCACGAGCTGGCCCCGCGGCTCGCCATGTGTGCCGGCGGCCGAAGCTTCGGCCTCGTCGAGCTCCGCCAGGATGCGCTTGCAATCCTCGAGAAAGCGCCGGCCCGACTCGGTCATGCGCACGCGGCGCGTGGTGCGGTGGAGCAGCAGGGTGCCGATGCGCTGCTCGAGGGCGGCAATCGCGCGCGTGACGGCGGGTGGCGACATGCCGAGCCTGCGCGCGGCGGCCGCGAAGCCCTGCTCGTCCGCGACCGCGGCAAAGACGCGCATGGCGTCGAAACGGTCCATCAGATTATTTCATAATCTGAAATAGTCAACTGTCAAGGCCAGCTATTAATCCAGAACTCCCGGTTGCACATATTCTCCGTGTCGACGGAGACAGGCGAATGGGATGCCAATCATGACGCAGACATTGGCGGGCTGGCCGCGGGTGGAATCGCCCTATCACGCCGGCGAGCAGGCGGTTCAGGCTCGCGCCGGGGTGCGCGAGCGTGCCGAGCGCGCAGGACGCCGGATGATCCGCGATTTCATGCCCGATCAGCATCGCGAGCTGTTCGAAAGGCTGCCCTACCTTCTGGTCGGATCGATCGACGATCGTGGTCGGCCCTGGGCGTCGATCCTGGTGGGCTGGCCCGGCTTTATCGCGACACCCGACGCGCGCACGATGACGATTGCGGCGCGACCGGCCCCTGGCGATCCGCTCGCGGTCAATCTTCGACCGGGCGCGCCGGTCGGGCTGCTCGGCATCGAGCTCGACACCCGCCGTCGCAACCGGATGAATGGCACGGTGACCGGGGTCGGCGCCGGCAGCTTCTCGGTTCGCGTCGGCCAGAGCTTCGGCAACTGTCCGCAATACATCCAGGCTCGCGCGCCTTCCTTTGCGGCGCCGCCGGACACGATGGCGGCCGCTCGCCCGGTTCATCCCGAGGGCCAATCGCTGTCTCGGCGAGCGAGCGAGATCGTCCGCGCGTCCGATACCTTCTTCATTGCGACCGCATCCGCGGCGGCGGGGAGGGCTGCCGATCCCGAAGGCGTTGACGTATCGCACCGCGGCGGCAAGGCGGGTTTCGTGCATCTCGGCGAAGCTGGCGGCCGGAGTCTGCTGACCGTGCCGGATTTTCGGGGCAATGCCTCGTTCAACACGCTCGGCAATGTCGCGGTCAATCCGGCGACGGGTGTTCTCTTCGTTGATTTCGCCACCGGCGATCTGCTGATGCTCTCCGGGCGAGCGGAAGTCGTCTGGGACGGGCCCGACCTGGCGCGCTTCGCCGGCGCGCAACGGCTGCTGCGATTTCATGCCCATGAAGGCGTTCGCATTGAAAGCGCACTGCCGCTCCGCTGGTCGCCTCCCGAGCCGGCGCCGCAGCTTGCCGAGACAGGTTCCTGGGATGCGGGAGCGCAACGGGCATTCTAGGAATCGTCGCCCGGTGCGGGTGAGGGTAGGGCAGGGTGCAGTCTTGCGGTAGGATAGCGGCATGCACCCGCGCAAGTTCGAGCGCCGCCAGGCAGGCGAAGGCACGGCGGCGCCTGTCCCGGCCGAAAAGAACTACATCACGCCCGCCGGCCTCAAGCGCCTGCAGGACGAGCTGCGCCAGCTTCGCGTGATCGAGCGCCCGAAAGTGGTCGAGACCGTCGCGTGGGCCGCCGGCAATGGCGACCGTTCCGAGAACGGCGACTACATCTACGGCAAGAAGCGGTTGCGCGAGATCGACCGACGCATGCGCTTCCTGCTCAAGCGCCTGGAAATCGCCGTCGTCGTCGATCCGGCGCAGCAGACCAGACGCGACCAGGTGTTCTTCGGCGCCACCGTCACCTACGTCGACGGCGACGATCGCGAGCGCACGGTGCGCATCGTCGGTAAGGACGAGGTCGACAGCGACCGCGGCGAGATCAGCTGGACCTCGCCGGTCGCGAAGGCACTGCTCAAGGCGCGTGTCGGCGACACCGTGACCGTGCAGACGCCAAACGGTCCGGATGCCATCGAAGTGCTGACAATCACGTATCACGAAGCATAGAGTCCCGACGATCGTCCGTCTTGGCTTGCCATGCTTGCCAAGTACAAGGACTATACGGCGACGTGACAGCCTTAATGTGCCCGTAGGCGCGCGACATACCGCGCCCTCACGGGCGACTGGTCTTGCTCCCATGCCCCCCGCCATCCTCACCATCAATGCCGGGTCGTCGAGCGTGAAGTTCGCGGTGTTCGCGCTCCGCGGTGCGACTGACGATCCGGCGCTGGTGCTGCGCGGCGGCATCGAGGCGATCGGCGTCGCGCCGCGCTTCGCGGCGGAGGATGCCAAGAGCGCGGCGCTGCCGGGCCTCGGGACTGAAGCCGGAATCAAAACTCACGACGACGCCATCGCTGCCATACTGGACTGGCTCGAGGATCGTCTCGCCGGCCGGGAAATTGGCGCCGCGGGCCACCGCGTCGTTCACGGCGGCATCAAGCGCGTTGCGCCGGCGCCGGTCGATGCCGCGCTGATCGAGGAGCTGGCCGCCCTCTCTCCGCTGGCCCCGCACCATCAGCCGCACAATGTCGCGGCGATCCGTGCGATCGCCAAACGGCGGCCGAACCTGAAGCAGATCGCCTGTTTCGACACGGCGTTCCACGCGACCCAACCGGCGATCGCGCGGCGCTATGCCTTGCCGCGCGAATTGGAGGAGGCGGGTATCCGCCGTTACGGGTTCCACGGCCTGTCCTATGAATATTTGATTTCGGCCATGCCCCGTGTGATCGGCCATCTGCCCGAGCGCGTCATCGCGCTCCACCTCGGCAACGGCGCCAGCATGTGCGCGATCCGCGCCGGCAAGAGCATTGCGACCACCATGGGATTCTCGACCGTCGAAGGGCTCATGATGGGCACGCGTGCCGGCTCGATCGATCCCGGCGTGCTCATCTACCTGATGCGCGAGCGCGGCATGGGCCATGCCGAGCTGACCGATCTCGTGTACAACCGATCCGGCCTCAAAGGCGTCTCGGGCATCAGCTCCGACATGCGCACCTTGCTCGCCAGTTCCGACCCGCGTGCATCCGAGGCGGTCGAGCTCTATTGCTATCGCATCGTGCGCGAGATCGGTTCGCTGGTGGCGGCGCTCCACGGCGTCGACGCCCTGGTCTTCGCGGGCGGCGTGGGCGAGCGCGCGGTTCCGGTGCGCGCGCGCATTCTCGCTCAGCTCGGCTGGCTGGGTGTCGTTCCCGACGAAGCGGCAAATGCCGGGGGCGGCCCTCGGCTGACGGCCGAAACCAGCCGGGTCGTCGCCTGGATCGTGCCGACCAATGAGGAGCTGGTGATTGCACGCTATGCCCGAAGCGTGTTGCACTCGGTCGAGGTATGGGAATGATAGTATGGCATTCGGCATGCGCCGGTGCGCGGCCGCCTGGGAGGGCAGAATGAGTTCGACTGTCGTCGTCCGCGACGACCCGATGGCCATTGCGCGCACATCCGTCGCGGCGCTGGTCGAGCGTGCGCGGGCCGCCATGACGGAATTCGGTCGCGCCGACCAGGCGCGCGTCGACGAGGCGGTGACCGCGCTCGCCTGGTCGATCTACGAGCCCGGCCGGGCGCACGAACTGGCCGAGCTCGCGGTCGCCGACACCGGCATGGGCAACGTCAAGGACAAGATCACCAAGAACCAGCGCAAGACCTTCGGCACCCTGCGCGACCTCATGCGCGTCAAGACCGTGGGCATCATCGAGGAGGATCGCGCACGCGGCCTGGTCAAATACGCCAAGCCGGTCGGCGTGGTCGCCGCGATCTGTCCGTCGACCAACCCGGCCGCGACGCCGGTCAACAAGGCGATGATGGCGGTCAAGGGCCGCAACGCCGTGGTCATCGCGCCATCGCCGGCCGGATCGGAAACGACGCAGAAGACGGTCGACTACATGCGCGCCGAGCTGAAGCGCATCGGCCTTCCAGCCGACCTCGTGCAATGTCTGCCGCTGCCTGCCTCCAAGGAATTGACGCAGGCGCTGATGGAGGCGGCCGATCTCATCGTATGCACCGGCTCGCAGGACAACGTGCGGCGCTCCTATCGGTCCGGCACGCCCGCGATCGGCGTCGGCGCGGGCAATGTGCCCGTGATCATCGACGAAGGAGCTGATCTCGACGACGCGGCGCGCAAGATCGCCGCGTCCAAGACCTTCGACAACGGCACGTCGTGCTCCTCGGAGAACTCGGTCGTCATCCTCGACGCGGTGTACGACCAGGCAATCGCCGCGCTCGAACGCGCCGGCGGCTGGCGCGCCAGCGCGGCCGAGAAGCAGAAGATCCAGTCGACCTTGTGGCAGGGCGGCAAGCTGAACCGCAAGGCGATCGCGCGCGACGCTTGCGTGCTCGCGCGTCTCTTCGGTCTTCCGGCGGAGGCGGCCGAGCGACGCTTCTTCATGGTCGAGGATGCCGGCATCGGGCCCGATCACCCTTTTTCCGGCGAGAAGCTGTCGCTGGTCATGACGGTCTATCGCGCGCGCGATTTCGATCACGCCGCGAGCCTGGTGCGCGAGATTCTGGAGCACCAGGGGCGCGGCCACTCCTGCGGCATCCACACCAGGAACGCCGATCACGCGCGCTACCTCGCCGAGCGTCTCGATGTCGTGCGCGTGCTGGTCAACCAGGCCCACACCTTCGGCAATGGCGGCAGCTTCGACAACGGCCTGAACTTCACGCTGTCGATGGGCTGCGGCACCTGGGCGCAGAACAGCATCAGCGAGAACCTGAACTGGCGGCACTTCATCAACGTGACGCATCTGTCGACCGTCATCCCCGAGGACAAGCCGAGCGAGGAAGCGCTGTTTGGCGCATATTGGAAACGGTATGGGCGCTAGTTTTGAGCGTGACTTACTTCATTTGACGCTTCCCCTCGCCCTACCCTCTCCCCCAGGGAGAGGGTGTTTGGAGCGCTGCCATTTCCCCTCTCCTTGGGCGAGAGGGTGGCGCGAAGCGCCGGATGAGGGGCAGCGCTCAATTCACGAGTTCTGATGACAGCTTTCGAAACACCCCCATGAACTTCGAAGAGCATGCTGCCAAGCGCCTGATCGCGGGCGCGATCGCGACGCCGCGCGGCCGCCTGTGCGCGACGCCGGACGATGCGGCGGCTGCCGTGACGGCGATCGGCCCCGCCGCGGTCAAGGCGCAGGTGCCGGCCGGCAAGCGAGGCAAGTCGGGCGGCATCAAGCTGGTGGCGACGCCAGATGAGGCGGCCGAAGCCGCGCGCAAGATCCTGGGCATTGAGATCGCCGGTCACAAGGTGGCGCGCGTGCTGGTCGAGGGCAAGGTTGACATCGCACGCGAGCTTTATGCAGCCGTGCTCAATGACGCCGCGTCCAAGGGACCGCTCGTGCTGTTCTCGACCGAGGGCGGCATGGACATCGAGGAGGTCGCCGCGACCCGGCCGGCGGCACTGGTGCGCCATCGCGTCGACATCCGCGCCGGTCTCGGTCCCGCCGAGGCGCGCGCGATACTCGGGCACTTCGACCTGGGCGCGTCGCGCGACGCCATCGCGGACGCGCTGGTCGCACTCTACCGCCTCTACCGGGAACTCGACGCCGAGCTGATCGAGATCAATCCGCTGGCGCTGACCGGCGATGGAAAGGTCGTGGCGCTCGACTGCAAGCTGACAGCCGATGACGGCGCGCTTGGACGCCATCCCGGCCTCGAGGCGCAAGGCACGCCCGACCGATTGACCCAGCTCGAGCAGCGTGGCCGCGAGCTCGGCCTCAAATTCATCGAGCTCGACGGCGACGTCGGCGTCCTCGCCAACGGCGCCGGCCTGACCATGACGACGATGGATGCCGTCGCGCACTTCGGCGGCCGGCCGGCCAACTTCCTGGAGATCGGGGGCGAAGCCTATCGGCGCGCCGAGCCGGCGCTGCGCCTCGTGCTCGACAATCCGCGGGTGAAAAGCCTGGTCGTCAATTTCTGCGGCGCCTTCGCGCGCACGGACGTCATGGCCGAGGGCGTGATCAGCGCCTGGTTGGCCCTCCGTCCGACGATCCCCGTGTTCTTCTCGGTGCATGGCACGGGCGAGGACGAAGCAGTCGCCATGATCCGCGCCAGGCTTGGCATCGAGCCCTACGATCTGATGGAAGACGCGGTCAAGGCGGCGGTCGATGCCGCAAAGCGGCTCCGATGATCATCCGCCGGCAGCATCGTGTGCTGGTCCAGGGCATCACCGGCCAGCAAGGCACCTTCTGGACCGAGAAGATGCAGGAGTGCGGCACGAACGTCGTGGCCGGCGTCAATCCGCGCAAGCCAGGCACCGAACACTGCAAGGTTCCTGTCTACGCCTCGGCCGTCGATGCGGCGCGCGCGGCGCCGTTCGATGTGGCCGTCGGCTTCGTGCCGCCCAACGGCGCCAAGGCCGCAGCCCTCGACGCGATCGCGGCCGGCGCCAAGCTGCTGGTCATGCTGACCGAGCACATCCCGGTCCACGACGTGATGGAGGTGATGGCGGTCGCCGGCGCGGCGGGCACCCGCGTCGTCGGCCCCAACACGGCCGGTCTGGTCACGCCCGGCGAGGGCTTCGTCGGCATCATGCCAGGCTTCAATAATCGCGTGTTCAAGCCGGGCCGCATCGGCGTCATCTCGCGCTCCGGCAGCCTCGGCACGCTGATGTGCCTGAAGTTGGTCAATGCCGGCTTCGGCCAATCGGCTTTCATCGGCATCGGCGGCGATCCGATCGTCGGCACGACGACGCGCGACGCGCTCGAGGAGCTCGATCGCGACAAGGGCACGGACGGCGTTGTCATCGTCGGCGAGATCGGCGGCGTCATGGAAGAGGCGGCCGCCGACTATGCCAAGGCAATGAAGAAACCGGTGACCGCCTTCATCGCCGGCCGCGCCTCGCCGCCGGGCAAGAAGATGGGTCATGCCGGCGCCATCGTCACCGGCGACCAGGGCAGCTACGCCTCCAAGCGCAAGGCGCTGGAGAAGGCGGGCGTCGCCGTCGGCGACACACCGGCCGAGGCGGCGGAGCTGATGCGGGAGCGCATTCGTTACGTGCTGGGCATTGGCAGGGGCCCGACCTCGTAGGGGTTCAGCATGCTGAGCCCCTTCAGGCCCGTGTTCAGCTGACGACGCGCAGCCCTGCCTTGGCGTGCCGGTCGAGTACGCGGCGGATCTTGTCGACGATCTCGTCGATGTGGCTCTTCTCGCAGATGAAGGCGGGCGCCAGCAGGATCGTGTCGTTGGTGATGCGTGTCATCAGGCCTGCCTTGAACAGGTCCTGGAGCAGCTCGTAGCCGCGCGCGCCGGGCTTCTCGGCGGGCTTGATGTCGATGCCCGCGAGCATGCCATAGCCGCGCAGATCGACGACCAGCGGATGGTCCTTGAGCGTCCAGACCTGGTCGAGGAAATAGGGCGACATCTGTGCCGCACGCTCGAACAAGCCTTCCTTCTCGTAGATGTCGAGCGTCGCGAGGCCGGCCGCGCAGGCGACCGGATGCGCCGAATAGGTGTAGCCGTGGAAGAACTCGATGCCCTTCTCGGGACCCGCGGCGACCACGGCCTGGTAGACCGCTTCGCTGACCGCGACGGCGCCCATCGGGATCACGCCGTTGGTGATGCCCTTGGCCATGGTCATCAGATCAGGCGTGACGCCGAAGGAGTTGCCGCCGAATGCCTTGCCGGTGCGGCCGAAGCCGCAGATCACCTCGTCGAAGACGAGCAGTATGCCGTGCCTGGTGCAGATCTCGCGCAGGCGGTTGAGATAGCCCTTGGGCGGCACCAGCACGCCGGTCGAGCCGGCGATCGGCTCGACGATGCAGGCCGCGATGTTGTCGGCGCCGTAGAGCTCGACATGGCGCTGCAGATCGTCGGCGAGGTCGGCGCCGGTCTCGGCCTGGCCTTTCACGAAGCGGGTTTCCTCGCGCCAGGTGTGGCGGATGTGGCTGACGCCGGGCAGCGTGAGGCCGAACATCTCGCGGTTGCGCACCATGCCGGCGAGCGAGATGCCGCCGAAATTGACACCGTGATAGGCGCGCTCGCGGCTGACGAAGCGCGTGCGCTGGCCGTGGCCGCGCACGCGGTGATACTGCAGCGCGATCTTCATGGCGCTCTCGACCGCCTCGGAACCCGAGCAGCCGAAGAACACGTAGTTGAGATCGCCGGGTGCGATCGCAGCGACGCGGCGCGCCAGCTCGAAGGACAGGCCCTGGCCGTACTGGAAGGGGGGCGTGTAGTCGAGCGTCATGATCTGGCGCTGCACGGCGTCGGCGATCTCCTGCCGCGCATGGCCGGCGGAGCTGCAGAACAGGCCGGAGACGGCATCGATCAGCGTCTCGCCCTTGTGGTTCTTGAAGTAAACGCCCTTGCCCTCGGTCAGCAGGCGCGGCTCCTGCTTGAAATGCTTGTTGGCCGAGAACGGCATCCAATGGTGCTCGAGGGAATTTGCGGTCACGGTCGGCGGGGTCATCGAATGTCTCCTCAGGCCGGCGGGGTCCGGCGGTGGTGGTCGAGCCTCCTTTGTAGAGCATCTCCCCCGGCCGTGATAGAACCAGATCGACCCCATCGATGGAGCCAATCATCATGGCGGATTTCCTGATGTACCTGCGGTCCGATGCGGGCGAGACCCTGCAGGCGCAGCTGCGCGCACAGCTGGTCAGCGCCATTCTCGACGGGCAGCTCGTGGCCGGCGAACGCCTGCCGTCGTCACGCGCGCTCGCGCGGCGATTGGGCGTCGGGCGCAACACCGTCACCATCGCTTGTCAGCGCCTGCTCGAGGAGGGCTACCTCGACGCGCAGCAGCGCCGCGGCCTCTATGTCACCGCCGAACCCGCCAATCTGCGCGCGCGCGCCAACCCACAGCTATCGGACCACAAGGATCGTATCGCGTGGCAGCGCCGCTTCGTCGCGCGGCCCTCGGCGATGCGCAACATCGACAAGCCGCGCGACTGGCGGCGCTATCCCTATCCTTTCATTTACGGGCAACGCGACCAGGCGCTGTTCCCGATCCGGGCGTGGCGCGACTGCACGCGCCAGTCGCTGGCGCTCTCGGCGGTCGAGGCGTGGAGCGGCGACGAGGTCGACACCGACGACGCCATGCTGGTCGAGCAGATAAGGCGGCGCATCCTGCCGCGCCGCGGCGTGTGGGCGCGTTCCGACGAAGTGCTGATTACGGTCGGCGCCCAGCAGGCGCTCGACCTGATCGCGCGACTGCTGCTCGGCCCGGCCAAGGCCGTCGGCATCGAGAATCCGTGCTACGTCGATGCGCGCAACATCTTCGCGCTCAGCGGCGCATCAATCCGTCCGATCCCGGTCGATCAGCACGGGCTGGTCGTCGACCGAAGGCTGGCGCGCTGCGATCTCGCCTATGTCACGCCGAGCCACCAGTCGCCGACCACGGTCACCATGCCGATGGAGCGACGCCTGCGCCTGCTCGAGATGGCGCGCCGCCACGATGTGATCGTGATCGAGGATGACTACGAGAGCGAGGCCAACTATCTCGACAACCCGATGCCGGCGCTCAAGTCGATCGATTCGACGGGCCGGGTGCTCTATGTCGGCAGCTTGTCGAAACTGCTGGCGCCGGGACTGCGGCTCGGCTTCTTGGTTGGACCGGCCGAGCTGATCGCCGAAGCGCGCGCGCTGCGCCGTCTCGCGGTGCGCCACCCGGCTGCGAACAACCAGCGTGCTGCGGCACTTTTCCTGGCGGGCGGCCATGCCGATGCGCTGGTGCGCCGCCTGCACGAGGTCTACCGGCGCCGCTGGCAGGCGATGGGCGCCGCGCTGCACCGCCATCTGCCGGAATCGACCGTGCCGCCCACTTTCGGCGGCTCCAGCTTCTGGGTCGCTGGTCCGGCCGGACTCGACGCTGACGATCTGGCGACGAGAGCCGGGCAGAGCGGCATCATCATCGAGCCGGGTGCCGTGCATTTTCACGGCCGGCGCCCGCCGCGCCGCTTCTTCCGCCTGGCTTTCTCGGCGATTCCCGTCGAACGCATCGAGGCGGGCATCCGCAAGCTCGCAGAGCTCATTCACGGCAGCTAAATGGCCGCACATACCGCCAATCGCTCGACATTTATGAAAATGCCGAATTATATTGGGTCAACGCGTCCGGCACGGTGCAACGGGGAAGAGCATGTGTCGTTGGTTGGCGTACTCCGGTCGTCCCGTGGCGATGGATACGCTGCTGTTCAAGCCGGGCAACTCGCTGATCCGGCAGAGCCTGTCGGCGCAACGCAGCATCGTGCCGACCAATGGCGACGGATTCGGACTCGGCTGGTATGCCGATCTGCCGGAGCCGGGCGTGTTTCGCGACACCATGCCCGCGTGGAACGACGCCAATCTGCGCAGCCTGTCCGAGCAGATTCGCTCGCCCATGTTCTTCGCCCATGTGCGCGCTTCGACCGGCACGGCGACGACGCGGCTCAACTGCCATCCGTTCCGGTACGAGAACTGGCTGTTCATGCACAACGGCAAGATCGGCGGCTATGCTCACATCCGCCGCGATCTCGAGCAACTCATCCCGCGCGAATTCTATTCCTTCCGCGAGGGGTCGACCGATAGTGAGTTGTTCTTCTACCTGATGCTCGCCAACGGCCTCGAAAGCGACGCCGCCGCCGCCTTCACCAAGACGACGGCGACCGTGCTGCAGGTCATGGCAGACAATCGCGTGATCGAGCCGTTCCGCATGACGTCGGCCTGCTCCGACGGCAAGCGGATCGTCGCGCTGCGCTATTCGAGCGACGGTCAGTCACCCACGCTCTATTGGGCCCAGGGGTGCGAAATCTGGGTCGAGCACGGCGAGGTGCGTTTCAGCGAGGGGCGCGGCTGCGTGCTGGTGTTGTCCGAGCCGCTCGATGCCGTTGGCGCCTCGTGGGTTGAGATCAGCGAATCCCATCTTCTTATCGCATGCGGCGGCGACGTTCAGGTGCGGCCCTTCGATCCGTTTGGGCGCGAACGCGTGCCGGCGCATGCCGGAGACGAACATCGCTACCTCGGCGCCTGAGTTTCAGAATTCGGAGCCGTTTTTTCGATAGAAGACGGACAGGCCCAGAATCACGTCCACCGAGCGGCTGTCGGTGGCGAGCGGCAGCATGACGCGTTCGATGTCGAGGAACTCGTCGATATGCGGCAGGTCGGGCTCCCCGCGCCGCCAGTTGGGCAGGCCCTTTTCGACCACGGTCGACAAGGCGCGGTAGGTGACGGTCGTCTGGAAGTTGGACACCAGGTCGTCGACGTAGTGATTTGTCAGATCATTCCCAAGCACGGCGGTGTTCTTGGCGCTGACCAGACGGAAGCGGAAGCGCAAGCGCGGCTCGGTCTCGACGTCGAGCATCCACATGCGATCGAGCAGATGCGGGATCGCCACAGGATCGACATCGCGGCGACCAGGCAGCCCGGCCTGCGGATGAATCGACCTCCAATAATTGACCAGCCGGCCGACTGCGCTGTGGCATCCTGCCGCGAGGATTTCTTCGGGTCCGAAGACGCCTATCGATTCTGAATCGGACAAGCTGTTCCGCACAGTTGCAAGCTCCTGCCGTTCGCGGGGTATATTAGCGCCCTTCCCTGAGCAGACGCCGCCAAATTCGGCTCGAGCGCCAACCCACGATTCAGGATCACATCATGCCGCCGCAATACGCTTTCGGCCAATCCGTGCCACGCTTCGAGGACCCCCGCCTTTTGCGCGGCGGCGGTCAATACACGGCGGATATCAGTCTGCCTGGTCAGGCCTATGCATATTTCGTCCGTTCGCCGCATGCGCATGCGCGCATCCGTAAGATCGATGTCGCAGCGGCCAAGAAATCGCCTGGCGTGCTGGCCGTGCTCACCCATGGCGATGTCGCCGCGTCCGGCCTGGGTACGCTGCCATCGGATGGCTCGCGCAAGCGGCTTGACGGTTCGCCCGCGTTCCAAACAGCGCGACCGCTGCTCATGAATGACCGGGCGCGATATGTCGGCGATCCGATCGTCCTCATCGTCGCCGAGACTCTGGCTCAGGCGGCCGATGCCGCCGAACTGGTGGACATTGACTACCAGGAACTGCCGTCCGTGAACGGGGCTGCCAACGCCGCACGGCCCGGCGCGCCCAAGGTGTGGGACGGCGCCGCCGACAACCTAGCCTTCTTCTGGAGTGCCGGCGACAAGGCGGCAGTCGAGCGCACGATCAAGGAGGCCGCGCATGTAGTGCGGCTCGACTTCGTCATCAACCGCGTCACTGCCAATCCGATCGAGTCGCGCGCGGCACTCGGCCACTACGATGCGCGCGACGATCGCTACACGCTCTGGACGGGCGTTCAGGGGCCGCACGCACTGCGCAGCGTGCTGGCCGACCGCATCTTCAAGCTGCCGAGCCATCGATTCCGCATCCTGACGCGCGACGTCGGCGGCAGTTTCGGCATGAAGAACGGCATCTACGCGGAGCAGCCGCTCGTGCTGTGGGCGTCGCGCCTGACAGGTCGGCCGGTCAAGTGGGTGGCCGATCGCACCGAAACGATGATGTCGGACGAACATGCACGCGATCATGTGACGACGGCCGACCTGGCGCTCGACAAGGACGGCAAGTTCATCGCGTTGCGGGTGTCGACGCTGCTCGACATTGGCGCATACCTGACGCCGCGCTGCGGCGCGCCGATCGGCAATGCCGGCGGCGTGGCCGGTGTCTACACGACACCGCACATCTATTCCGAGATCATCGGCGTGCATACCAACAGCAGCCCGACCGGTCCTTATCGCGGCGCGGGACGTCCCGAGGCGACCTACTGCATCGAGCGCCTGGTCGATACCGCGGCACGCGACCTGAAGATCGACCCGGTCGAGCTGCGCCGCCGCAACATGATCCCGGCCGCGGCCATGCCATACAAGACCGGCCTGGTCTTCACCTATGACAGCGGCGACTTCAGGACCGTGATGGACAAGGCGTTGAGGCTCGCCGACCACGCCGGCGCGGCCACGCGGCGCGCGGAAGCGCGCGCCCGCGGCAAGTTGTGGGGCGTCGGCATCGCCTATCCGATCGAGGTCGCGGGCGGACCCTACGTGCAGCCCATGCCTGACATGGCGGAGCTCGCCATCGGTCCGGACGGCGTGGTCGAGCTACGATCAGGTTCGACCTCGATGGGGCAGGGCAACGAAACCGCCTACATGCAGCTCGTCGCGGCCAAGCTTGGCATTCCAGCCGAGCGCATCCGCGTCGTGCTGGGCGACAGCGATGCGCTGCCCTTCGGCCGCGGCAATGGCGGCTCATCGGCCTTGTCGACCGGCGGACCGGCGGTTGCCGATGCGGTCGACAAGGTGGTGGCCAAGGGCAAGATCTTCGCCGCGCAACTGCTCGAAGCCGCAGCCGCCGACATCGAGTTCGATGCCGGCCGTTTTCTTGTCGCGGGCACGGACAAGGCTGTGACGCTCGGCGAGGTGGCGCGCGCCGCCTACGATCCGAAGCGCCTGATGAGAGGAGAGCCGGTCGGGCTGTCCGACATCGGCGGCTTCATGCCGCCGCGCGTCAATTTCCCCAATGGCTGCCATGTTTGCGAGGTCGAGGTCGATCCGGAGACGGGCGCCGTCCGGGTGCGCCGCTACACCGTGGTCGACGACGTCGGCCGCGTGCTCAATCCGCTCCTGCTCAAAGGCCAGCTTCACGGCGGCATCATGCAGGGGCTGGGACAGGCGCTGATGGAGAACATCGCCTACGATGCCGAGAGCGGCCAGCTCGTGTCGGGCTCGTTCATGGACTACGCCATGCCGCGCGCCGACGATGCGCCCTTCTTCGAGATCGACAGCCACGAAGTGCCGACGACGAGCAATCCCCTCGGCGTCAAGGGCGCCGGCGAGGCGGGAACGGTCGGCTCTTTGCCGGCGGTGATCAATGCCGTGGTGGACGCTCTGGCTCCACTCGGCGTGCGCACTCTCGATATGCCGGCCACACCGGAGCGCGTGTGGCGGGCCATTCAGGAGGCGCGCCGGTCGATCTAGGCCCGGGCCAGGCCCGGGCAGCCGCGGCGGGCCGGGACTTGTCCACAGGGGTGCAAATGCTCCGGTGGACACTCCGCGCGGATATTGCGACACCGTTGCCGACGGTGTGGCATCAGTGCCACAGGGATAATATTCACCGGTGAGACTATAGGTATTCGTTGGCCGCGAATGCGAACCCGCTGACTGATTCGCCGGTAGGATGTCACTTGAAATTGAGTCGGCAATATTATTTTTACTGGGCCTATCGGTTTCATTACAGGTGTTCTTGAGTCATCGAAGGTCCATTTGACTCTGCAGCGGCAATGACATGACCATCGCCGGGCGATTCCTCACCTGATCCGTTCGATTTTCTGCCGAGAACAGGATTAATTGTTGCGTTTCGTCCCCCCTGCCTATACCTTTCGGCCGTGTCGACCGCAAATGTGGCCGGACGCGGTAGACCGCAGGCGCCAAACAAAACCAAGAGCGTCGCGGCTTTGGAGGGGGTGCCCGGTTGGTACTCTGCTGTCGTAACGGGTAAGCCCGGCAAAAGGGCAACTCGGGGCGGGACCGAGTCTGGTGCATGGAGCGGGGGCGAGGGGGCGAGCCACATTCGGGCGCGTTGACCGTCTCTGCTTGCTGCGGGCGATGCTGGTTCCGTCGCCGGAGGAAGCAGAGCGCCTGCGATGTACGACCGCGTAAACCGAATGGGCGATGCCCGATTTGGCGGAGGGGGTTGGGCCACGCGTGCTCGCGCGCGTGTCGCTGAGACGCTTTCAACGCTGCCAGATCGCATCTTCGGCGAACGACAGATCATCGTGCGCGCGCGTGGCCAGATCAGCCACGCGGTGTTGTCCAAGCGCGTGCAGATCGCGCTGTTCCTCGCCGGCGTGTCGATGGCGGCCTGGACCGGCTACTCCACATTCACGATGTTCAATCTGCGCAGCGAACTGACGGTGCGTGAGGCGGCGCTCGACCAATCGCGCAGCAGCTATTCGCTTCTGCGCGAGCAGGTCGTGGCGTATCAGGCCTCGGTCAGCCGTGCGACACGTGAACTGGAAGACCAGCAGGCGAGCCTGCGCCGCCTGTTCGAGCAGAACCAGGCGCTGCGTGCCGATCTGCAGACGACCGAACGGCAGCTCCAGACGACCGAAGCGGAAAAGCTGCGCATGGCCGATGCGCGGCTTTCCATGCGACGCCAGCTCGAGCAGATGGAAGCCACGCTGCAGGACATGCGCGGCGAAAAGGACACGCGCGACGGCACCTTGCAGGCGATGCGCGCGCGGCTGTCGAGCATCGAGGCCGAGCGCAACGACATGATCAACGAGCGCACCCAGCTCGACCGGCGCCTGTGGGCGCTCGAGCACGAGCTGAACGGCGCACAGGAGCGGGGCAATCTGCTCGACGCGAACGCCCAGCAGTTGCGCAACGAGTTGAAGAAGATCGCGGCCGAGAAGGCCAGGTCCGCCGACGACAACCAGAAGCTGATCACCCGCGTGCGCGAGCTCGAACAGCAGCTCGCCGCCATGGAGATCGCGCATCGCGAGATGCTCAGGAAGCTCGCTGAGCGGACGCGCCAGAACGCCGATGAAGTCGAGCGCACGATTGCGCGCACCGGCCTTCCGGTCGACAAGCTTCTGCGCGATGATCCCGACCGCAGCTTCGGCAAGGGCGGCCCGTTCGTCGCGATTCGGCCGCCGCCGGCCGATGGCCAGGGGGTGGAGACCTTGCTTGCCGCGCTCGATCTGCACATCGACCGCATGGGCGATCTGCAGAAGCTGCTGCGCGCACTGCCGTTGAGCCCGCCGCTCGACACGCACACGATGATGAGCGGCTTTGGCCAGCGCAGCGATCCGTTCACCGGCCGGCCGGCCATGCACAACGGTCTCGATCTCGGCGCCAAGTATGGCACGCCGATCCGGTCGACGGCTCCGGGCGTAGTGACCTATGCTGGCTGGCGTGCCAATTATGGCCGTATCGTGGAGATCGATCACGGCCGCGGTATTGTCACACGCTACGGCCACATGAGTCGCGTCGACGTCAAGAAAGGCCAGAAAGTCGGACTGCGAACCGTGATCGGTACGGTGGGCACCTCCGGGCGATCAACGGGTGCGCATGTCCACTACGAGGTCCTGGTCAAGGGCATCCCCCACGATCCCATGAAATTCCTGAGGGCTGGCAAGCATGTTTTCAAAAGCTAGCAAGAAGACGACCGAACGGGTTGACCGGCCGATGGTGCCGTCGATCATCAGCGCCAACCTGCACATCACGGGCAACCTGGAAAGCGACGGCGACATTCAGGTCGATGGCCGCGTTGACGGCGATATCAAGAGCTCGAAGCTGGCCATCAGCGAGACCGCGATCGTCAACGGGGTGATCGATGCCGAGACGGTCATGGTCGCCGGCCAGGTCAACGGCAAGATCCGCGCGCGTGACCTCGCCATGACGCGGACTTCGCGCGTCATCGCCGACGTGGTCCAGGAGCGTCTGTCGATCGAGTCGGGCGCCTATTTCGAAGGCAATTGCCGCCATGCGCCGAAAGACGGCGTCAAGGACGGCAACGTCGTCAGCGTCCGCAAGATCGAGGCGGTGCCGAGTTCCGCGGCTCTCAAGGGCCCGGGCGAGGGCTTCAAGAAGGTCGGTGGCGGTCTTCTGTCGGACGGCCAGAACATCGGCTGATTTCCGACGGATTCGAGTCGCGCGGCTGCGCGAAAGCGGCCGCGCGCTTTTCGGCCCACGGCGTCACGCCGTGCCGGCGCCTGCCTCGGCAAGGTGCCGGCTCACCCAGTCCGCGACCGCCAGCAGCTTCATGTCCTGACCGCGCCCGCCGATCAGCTGCACGCCGATCGGCAGATTGCCGTGGCCGCGTGCAACGGGCAGCGCCACGCAGGGCACGTGGAGCAGGGTCCAGACTCGGTTGAAGACGGGATCACCCGTCGAGCCGAGGCCCGGCGGAGCTTCACCAGGCGCTGCGGGCGTCAGCAGGGCATCGTAGTTCGGCATGATCCGATCGAAGCGTTCGCGGCACGCCGCGGCCAGCGTGCGCGCGATGATGTCGCGTGCGCGATCGACCGCCTGGCCATGCTCGGCCAGTGCGCGCAGCTGGCGGCTGAGCAGGCTGTACTGGTTCTCCAGCTCGTCGGCGAAGCTGCGCACCGCGTCGACCGCCATGATGGTCGCGTGCGCTTCATTGAGCGGAATGAACGCATCGGGCAGTTCGAACTCCTCGACGATTGCGCCGGCCGATGCCAGGCGGTCCGCTGCCGACTGAAGCACCTGGCGCGCCGATTCTTCGGCGGCACGCCATTGATGCGTGCGGCATAGGCCAATGCGCGGCTTGGCCGGGGCCTCTGGCTCGTCCTCGGGGGTATCCGCTCGGGCCGGAACCCGCACCGCGCGGAAGAACAGCTTGAGATCGACGACATCGCGCGCGAACAACCCCACCGTGTCGAAGGTCGCGGCGAGCTGCTTGACGCCGGCCCGCTCGATTGCGCCGAAGCTCGGCTTGAAGCCGTGGATGCCGCAGTAGGACGCGGGACGGATCACGGAACCGGAGGTCTGGGTGCCGAAGGCCAAGGGCACATGCCAGTCGGCGACCGCAGCCGCCGAGCCGCTCGACGAGCCGCCCGGCGTGTGCGTCGGATCATGCGGATTGGCGGTCTTGCCCGGCTTGCGGTAGGCGAACTCGGTCGTCACGGTCTTGCCCAGCACGATCGCGCCGGCGTCGATCGCTTTGGCGACGCAGGCGGCATTGCGGCGCGGGCGATGCAGCCGGTAGATCGGCGAACCGTAGGATGTGATGAGCGAAGAGGTGTCGATGATGTCCTTGACGCCGATCGGCACGCCGTGCAGCGGTCCGCGGACAAATTTCTCGTTGGCGGTTTCGGCATCGCGCTCGCGTGCCTGGGCGAGCGCTTGACGCTGGTCGATCAGGGTCCAGGCCCGCACCGTGGTATCGCGCTCGCGGATGCGTTCGAGGCACGCTTGGGTGAGTTCGAGTGACGTCAGCTTCCGCTCGGCGATCAGCCGCGCCGCCGCGGAGGCAGAAAGCTGGCTCGGGTCGCCCGGGCTGCTCTTCATGCGGTGACAACCGCTTCGGGCGCCCCTAGCATCACGCTCCCACGCCAACCGAGGACGACATGCCCAAGCAACTCATCCAGAAGTACATGACCCGCCATGGCGCCCAGGCCATTTATTCGCGCGCGGTGCGCGCACGCGGCGACTTCGTGTTTTTCCAGGGCCAAACCGGCATGACTTTCGACGGCGGCTTCGTTGGCAAGGGCGATCCGTTCGCGCAAGCCGACCAAGCCTGCCGCAACATCAAGGCGCTGGTCGAGGAGGCCGGCGGCACGCTGGGCGACGTGTGCAAGATCACGGTCTACGTGACCGACGTATCGTATCGTCCAGCCGTCTACTCGGCAATCAACGCCATTTTCGAAGATGTTCATCAGTGCAGCACCGGTGTCGTCGTCAGTGCGCTCGCGCATCCCGACATGCTCGTCGAAATCGAGGCCATGGCCGTGATTGAGCCCGAGCAGCCGGGCCAGCGTCAGGAGCCCGGAAACTAGCTGTCCGATGGCTTGGCCTCGGAGGCACGCCGTCACACATTGTCCCGCGGCACCTTGACGTCCCATTCGCGCGCGCTGAAGACCTGGTCGCCTTCATAGGCTTTCAGCTGCGCCTCGAGGCGGAATTCGGACTTGGTTGCGGTCATGACGGTATGGCTCTCGACGCGCGTCCGCCAGTCGCCGCGCTCATGGACGTTCAGCCAGTTGATGTCGATCTTCGCCGAAAGCGGATCGCGCGGCGTGATCGAATACCGCCCGGTTGCCGCGGCTTCGATGATGAGGCCGTGATCGGTGAATTCGATGCGGCCACGGTCGGTCTTGTTGATCCAGGTGCTGGTCTCGGTGCTCATGTTGCGCTCGACAGTCATGGTGCGGATGCCGGGTCTGTGCACCTTGACTTCCGCGAGTGGCGCGGTGTGGGCGGGTGGAAATTCGGCGAGCTTGTCGTCCTCCGGACGCGGCGCGCGGACCGGCAGCTCGAGGCGCGATGCGCCGCCGGTGTGCACCGCTATCGTCGCCGCCTCGGGCGACGGCCAGGCGATCGGCCAGTAGGCGGTCGACACGGCAACGCGCAGGCGGCTGCCGCGCGCGAATGCATGGGCGACGTCGTTGAGCTGGACGCGTACCTGGTAGCGCCGGCCGGGCACGAGCGGCTCGGGCAACTCGTGGCTTTCGCGGTGCGACAGATTGAGCAGCCCATAACTGACGCGCAGCGACTCGCCCGATTCCTGCACCTCGCACAGGCGCACGCAAAGCATCGCCTGGGGCTTGTCGGACTCGATGTCGAGAATGGTGGTTGGAGCGCCGACGATCTCCAGGCGATCGCCAAGAGGCGCAGAGTCGAAGCACAGCGACATGCCGTCATCGGCACGCTGGTCGGGCGGCATCTCGCCGAGGAAGCCGTAGGGGCACCAGGTTCCCGAATTGAGGCCGACGATCTGGCTCGATCGGTGCGCCAATCGCACGTGCTCGACTGGTCTCTCGACCAATGTTCCGGCGCCGAGATGCCAGGCGCGTGACTTGACCGTCGGCGAGGGCCAGGACGGCTCGCACACCCAGCGGCCGGGACGCTCGGTGTAGCCCGGCAGAGGCGGCACCGATTCCTGCAGCCAGACGCGGTACATCGGCTCGGCCATGATGCCGGTGTCCTTGCCCTTCAGCCACTGATCCCACCAGCGCAGGATCTCCTGCAGGAAACCCATGGGGTGCAGCTTGGCGACGTGCGGATAGGAGTGCGGCCAGGGTCCGACGACGCCCTTTTTCGGGCACTTGAGTCCGGCGAGCAGGCGCGGCACGGCGTTGCTGTAGCCGTCCTCCCAGCCGCCGACTGCGTAGACGGCACAGGTGATGTCGTCGAAATTCTCGCACACCGAGCCGTGCTTCCAATAGTCATCACGCCGCTGGTGCGTGAGCCAGGCGTGCGTCAGCAGCGTGGCGTTGTCGAGCCGCTCGCGCCACATGCCGCGCCAGGCCTCGCCGACGATGGCCGGATCGGGCGGCCGCGCCGAATTGGCGAACATGGTGCAGCCCCAGCCCATGTTCGAATTGTTGAGGCAGCCGCCCATGTAGTGCACGTCGTCGGCATAGCGGTCATCGGTCGAGGCAACCGTGACGATAGCCTTGAGCGCGGGCGGGCGGCGTGCGGCGACCTGCAACCCGTTGAAGCCGCCCCACGAGATTCCCATCATGCCGACCTTGCCGGTGCACCAGGGCTGAGCCGCGATCCACGCGATCACCTCGAGCGCATCGTCCTGCTCCTGCTTGAGGTACTCGTCATAGAGCACGCCGTCGGACTCGCCGGAGCCGCGCATGTCGACGCGCACGCACGCGTAGCCGTGCCCGGCCATGTAGGGGTGTGTCTGCACGTCGCGCTCATAGGTGGCATCGCGGTGTCGGTAGGGCAGGTACTCCAGGATCGCCGGCACGGGCTTCGTCTTCGCGTCGATCGGCAGCCACATCCGTGCCGACAGGCGCTTGCCGTCCCCGAGCGGAATCCACAGGTTCTCGACCGTGCGAATCTGGTGCGGATATGTGCTGACCACGACCATGCGTGTCTCCCGGCTACCGCGCAAAGACGCGAAGTCTCGGGCCGCCACCGCGGCGGGTCAAGCCCGACCCGCCGAGCCACCCTGGCCTGTCGACCAGGCGGCTGCGCGGTAGGCGGTCGTGCTAAGCTGGTCGGACAACATGTTCGATTCGTCGATATTTCGATTCCTGATCGGCGCCGTTATCGTCTACGTCGCCTTCGTTGCCATGCTGACGCTTCTGCAGCGCCGGCTGATCTATTTTCCCGATACGAGCCGCATCGTGCCGGCCAGCACCGGCATCTCCGGGCTGAACGCGCTCGAGCTGGTGGCCGCCGACGGTGTGCGCCTAGTCGCGTGGTATCGCGCCGCGCGTCCGGGCCAGCCGACCGTGCTTTATCTGCACGGCAACGCCGGCAACATCGCTTATCGCGTCTCCAAGGCGCGGCCGTTCCTCGATGCCGGCATGGGTGTCATGCTGCTGAGCTGGCGCGGCTATGGCGGAAGCGACGGCTCGCCGAGCGAGCAGGGGCTCTATGCCGACGGTCGCGCGGCCGCAGCCGAACTGGATCGTCTTGGCGTTACTCCCTCGCTGCTGGCACTCTATGGCGAGTCACTCGGCGCGGGCGTCGCCGTGCAGCTCGCCTCGGAGCGGCCGGTCGCCGCCATTGTGCTCGAGGCGCCCTTCACCAGCGCCGTCGACATCGGCGCCTCGACCTATCCTTTCGTGCCGGTACGCTGGCTGATGTGGGATCGCTTCGATTCGGCGAGCAAGATCGAGCGGATCGGCGCGCCGTTGCTGATCATGCACGGCGAGCATGACGAGGTGGTGCCCGTATCGCATGGCAGGCGTTTGTTCGAGATGGCGCGCACGCCGAAGGAACTCGTGACGTTTCCGCGCGGCTATCACAACGACCTGGATAGCCACGGGGCCATGCGCCGCGCCGTCGAGTTCATCGCTGCCGCGGTGAACAAGCGCACCTAGCTTCGTCTTGCGTCCTGATACCGCTACCTCTTTGGGCGTAGCCGGGGCCGCAAAGTTGCGCCCTGGCCCCGCGATGAGCCTGCCAGCAGCCTTTTAGATCAAGCCTCTAGGACCGGTTGCTCCGGGGCTCGGCCCGCGCGCGACCGACGAATGTAATTAGCAATTTATTAAACATGCATCGTTAGAAAGGCCGTGTGTCTGACCGAAACGGACAAAGTCACAGCGAGAATCTTGCTGAGAATGTCCGAACCAGACACGTGCGTTCAAATGCGTGGACAGCCGCTCCAACGTGGTTGGCCAACGCCATACTGGAGGGGAAAGAATGGCGACAATAGCGACAAATCTCAGAGGCGCCCTGGCGTTCGTCACTGGCGTTCTCCTCGTGGCAGCCTTGGCCTTCAGCCCGGACGCTGCCGCGCAGCAAGGGTCGGCCGTCGGCACAATCGAAGTAGCAAGCGGTTCGGTAACCGTGGCACAGGAGGGGAAGGCGGCTCAGCCGGCAACGGCGGGAACGAACCTGATGCGAGGCGATACCGTACGAACGGCGGCCGGCGGAAAGGCACGGCTGAAGTTCCGTGACGGTTCCACGGTGTCCCTTGGGGAAGAGACGACCTTCCAAGTCGCTCGTTTCACGCACAATGCGGCGCGCGGTTCGCGCGTGGCTCAGTTCGATCTGATCGGCGGGATTCTGCGTGCGATCGTGCCTCCGGCGCAAGCCAAGGACTCGCGCTTCGAGATTCGCACACCGGCGGCCGTCGCTGCGGTGCGATCGACCGACTGGATGATTGAGCACACGGGGAAGGCCGAAACCCATGTGTTCGTCGGCGAGGGCGCAGTTGCCGTGACCAGCACGGGCGCGCAAGTCGGGCGTGCCGTCCTCAATGCAGGCGACGGCACCACAGTAGTCGCCGGTTCGGCACCGATTTACCCGCGTCCATGGGGCCAGCCGCGCATCGAGAACTTCCGTCAGCGCACCACGGTAAATTGATCCGCAAGTCGGCAGTCGATCGGCAATGCCGGTCCTGCGCGGTCGAAAAACCGAGGTTATATCACTCGTGGCGGCAACCGCCTTGGCGGTTGCCGCCTTCGACATTGCCGCGGAGATTCCGTTTCTGCGCAATCTTGAGCTCGTGACTCTCGATGCGCGGTTTCAGATCCGTGGACCGCTGGCGCCGGACTCGAACGTGGCGCTGGTGGTCGTCGACGAGGAGACGATCTCAGAGCTCGGTCGACCGCCGTTCAGCAGGGCGGTCTATGCCGACGCCGTGCGTCGCATCACGGCAGCAGGACCGCGCGTCATTGCCATGGACTTGCTGTTCACCGAGGTCGAGCGGCCATTGGGCGACGAATTGCGGGCGACCGCAGAACGCATTCGCGGCTCGCTCGGCGACCTGTCGCCGCCGGAGCTTCGCCGCGAGCTCGACAGCCTGCTGGACAGGGCCAGTCCCGACGGGCAGCTGGCCCAGGCGATCGGCGAAGCGAGAAACGTGATCGTGCCGTTCGCATTCTCGCCCCAAACCGGCCGAACGCCACAGGCCACGCTTCCGGAGTTCGTCCGGCGCCACGCCTATCGTGTCGTATCAGAGAGCGCCTCGTCCCGCGCGCCGACGCTGCCCGACCATGGCGCCGGCGCGCTCGTACCCTTGGCCGAGATCGGTGGCGCGGCGGCGTCCGTCCCCTTCGTCAACGTGATCTACGACAGCGACGGCACGCTGCGCAACGACTACCCGGCATTGAGCTATGGCGGCCATGCATATCCGTCCCTGCCGATCGAGGCGGCACGGATCTGGTACGGGTTGGGGCGGGACGACGTCATCCTTCGGGTCGGCGAGAGCATCGCGCTCGGGCCGCATGTCGTTCCGACCGATCAGTGGACCCGGGTGATCGTCAACTACCGCGGCCCCACCGGCACGATTGCGACCTACCGATTCGCCGACTTGATCGCAGGTCGGCTGCCTGCGTCGGAGCTGGCGGGCAAGGCGGTCTTCCTCGGTGTCACCGCGATCGGTTTCTCCGATACGATCGCCACGCCATTCGACAGCGCATTGCCCAGGGTCGAGCGCTACGCGCAGATGTTCGACATGATCCTGCGAGGCGACTTCCTGGTGCGCGATGCGACCACCCACCTCATCGACGTGATGGTCCTGATCGCGGTCGGCGCGGTCGTCGGCCAGATCTGTGCCTTCGTGCCGATCACGGCCGCGGCATTGCTGGCGCTGCTGGTGGCGGCGCTGATTGCCGTGGGCGTGCAGTGGGCCTTCTCGGCCTTCGGCCTTTGGCTGCACGTCGTCGGCCCGATGTCCATGGTCGGCATCGCGTTCGTCACCGTCACCGTTGTACGGCTGGTGCGCGCCGAGCGGGAGAGACGCGCCGTCGAAAGCCGCTTGAGGATTTCGGAGGAGCGCTACACGCTGTCGGCGCAAGGAGCGAACGACGGGGTCTGGGACTGGGACCTCGTTGCCGACCGTCTGCACGTGTCCGAGCGCTGGTGCGCCATGATGGGGGTTGCGCAAACGGGAAGCGCCTTTGCCCCGCATGTCTGGTTCGATCGTGTGCATGATGAGGACCGGGAGACGTTGGAAGCTCGCCTGAAGCGTCACCTGTCGGGACGAGCGCAGCGCTTCCGTGCCGAATTCCGCGTCCAGCCCGGTCCGGAGCGTATAGAGCAATGGATCTTGGCTCGCGGCCTCGCCGTGCGCGACGCATCCGGCCGCGCGTTGCGCATTGCCGGCTCGTTCACCGACGTCACGGCGGTGCGCAAGAACGCCGCGGCCTTGCGCGCCGCGACCATCCAGGCGGAGTCGGCCAATCGCGCTAAGTCGGAGTTCCTCGCGCGCATGAGCCACGAGCTGCGGACGCCACTGAACGCCATCATCGGATTCTCCGAGATGATGAACCGCGAGGTGCTGGGCCCGATCGGCGCGCGCTACAAGGAGTATGCAGGCGACATCGAGCAAAGCGGCAAGCATCTCTTGGCAATCGTCAGCGACATCCTCGATATATCCAAGATCGAGGCCGGGCGAGTCGAGCTGCACCCCGTTCCGCTGCAGGTGTCGACCATGCTTCACCGTTGCGTCGACATGGTGCAGACCGAGGGGAGCCGACTTGGACTGAGCCTTGTCGTCAATGTTGCCCCCGAGATGCCCCCGGTCATGGCAGACGAGATCAGGTTGAGCCAGATCCTGCTCAACCTTCTCTCCAACGCGGTCAAGTTCAGCCGGCCCGGTGGGATTATCGCAATATCTGCTGTGCTGGATGGCGGGAACTGCCGCATTTCGGTGTCTGACCAGGGTGTCGGCATCGCGCCGGAAGAAATTGAGCGCGTGACCGAGCCCTTCCACCAGGGCATTGGCGTGACCGTCAACAAGCAAACCGGGACAGGGCTCGGCCTTGCCATCGCCCGCGCTTTGATCGAGCACCACCACGGCACGCTCAAGATCGAAAGCAAGCTCGACGTCGGCACGACCGTGACCATCACGATTCCATCGGCCCCTGACGGGCAGGCGAGCCGCGTCGCTTAGACGACCTTTGTCTGCACCATGCTGAACTGGCTGGGAAATCTTCCAGTGATGGAGGTCACAGCGACAACGCCACCACTTCATGCTATAGAAATCCATCAAACGCGCACAAGGCGCGGTGAAGGATCAGAACCATGGCCATCAACGGCATCGGCGCTTCGCTTTCCGGCCTCTTCGCAGCCGCCACGCGGCTGGCCGGCGCCGCCAGCAACATCGCCAATTTGCGCAGCCAGGGAAAAGCCCTCGATCAGCCGATCATTCCCGATCCCAACGCGGCGCCCGATCCCGGCTATCAGCCTCTGCGCACCGAGCAGGTGAGCGTCGAGGGCGATGGTGGCAACGGGACGCGCGCATTCTATGCGCCGGTCAGACCGGCATCCATCCCGTCCCTGGAACCGGGCGCACCCGATGCCGACGCGCGCGGCTTCGTCGCGCGACCCAATGTCCAGCTCGAGACGGAAGTCACCGATCAGATCGTGTCGGTGCGGACCTTCCAGGCCAACGTCAAATCGTTGCAGACTAACGACGAGCTCAACAAGACGCTGCTCGACATCAAGACCTGATCGGCCAGCCCCTCGCCTAGCCCGCTCGACGCCAGGGCGACGTCCTGAGCAATCCATAGATGCTGATCGCGGCCCAGAAGGCCTCGATTACCGCCGCTGCCAGGTTCCAATAAGCGTAGAGCGAGATCAGGATCAGCACGGATCCGACAAGATTGAGCACTGAATAGCGCCAATCGCGCGCATTCATCCATTCCATCTGGTTGGCGAGGTAGGCCGCGATAATGATCGCCGAGCCGATCGCGCCGGCAACCGTGTAGACATCGAACCCCATCATGGACCTCCCGATCCATGGCAGGGTCGTCCCTGCCGTCTTGGCAAACCGCGGGGTCGTCCCCGCTGCGACGCGAGACCTTGTCCGCGTCAGGAAGCGGCGCGCAGCAGCGCGAGAATGATCGCGATGATGGCGCCGGTCAGGAGCGTGAGCGACGCAGCCAGCCCGATCAGGAACCCCGGATGTCGGGCCGTCGGGTCGCGGTAGTAGCTCTGCGCGTAGATGATCCGGCCGACCAGCCAGAGCGCACCCAGCGCCGCGGCCCAGTCTGCCGAAACGGTTAGTGTAAACAGCCACAACGAGGGTAGGAAGAAGACGATTTGCTCCAGCGTGTTTTGCTGCACACGAAAGGCACGCTCGAACTCCGGGTGCCTGATCGTCGCCGGCGCCTCGATCTGGTGCTTGACGCGCATACGGCCGACATTGAAGGAGATCAGGAAGTAGAAGAGGAGCGCCAGCGCAGTCATCAGGCTCGGCAGTAGCGGCGGCATCGCGACCCCCGGGACCTATCGTTTGGCGGCAGGTCCCGCACCTGCCGCCGCCGGTCCGGCCGCTTCCAAGGCCTTCACCAGCGCGTCGAAGGGGAGCATGACGCATTCATGACGGCTCTTGTGGCGCGCCACCGGCCGGAACGCCGCGAGGTCCGGCCAGGACGGCGGATCGCCGCCGCCGAGCATGCCGCGCAGGGCGGTGTCGATCGCTTGGGCTTCTGCGCGGGTCAGCCCCTGAGCATGGCGGCCGATCACCGAGGCCGCGGCCCGGCACAGCACGCAGCCGCGCACCTCGTGCGCAAGCGCCGCAATACGGCCGCGGTCGAGCTTGACCTCCATCGTGACCCGATCGCCGCACAACGGGTTGTCGATGGTCGCTGCAGAATCGGCCCTGTCCAGCCGGCCGGCGCCGACCGCCGCCTTGGCATGCGCCGTGATCGCCTTCTGATAGAGTTCGTCGCTCATGCCAGCTTGGCCACGGCATCGGCGATGCCGCCCAGGAGTGCATCGACGTCCTCGGCGTCGTTGTAGGGCGCGAGGCTGGCGCGCGTCGAGCCGTTGACCCCGAAGCGCTCATGCAGCGGCTGCGCACAATGGTGTCCGCCCCGACAGGCGACATCGTGGGCGTCGAGCACCTGCGCGACGTCGTGCGGATGCGCGCCATCGAGCACGAAGGACACGACGCCGATCCGCCCCTGCAGCCCGGTCGGGCCGATCACGCGTAACCCCTTGATGGCGGCCAGCCCGTCGAGCATCCGCTGCGTCAGTTGCTTCTCATGCTCAGTCGCCGCGGCCCAGTCGATGCCGGCGATCCAGTCGACGGCGGCACCGAGGCCGATTGCGGGTCCGATCGGCGGCGTCCCGGCCTCGAAGCGGCGGGGCGGTCGCGCGAAGCTCGTTTCCGTCAGCGTGACCCGTTCGATCATGCCGCCGCCGCCAAGGAAGGGGGGCATGGCTTCGAGCAGCTCGGGGCGGGCCCACAACACGCCGATGCCGTGCGGGGCAAACATCTTGTGACCGGAGAAGGCATAGAAATCGCAACCGAGGGCCGGCAGGTCGACCGGTCCGTGGGGCGTGCGCTGCGCGCCGTCGAGCAGAAGCTGGGCACCGACCGCCCCGGCGGCCGCGCGGACCGGCGCCAGGTCGAGTACGGCACCGGTCACATTGGAGACATGGGCAAGCGCGATCAGGCGGCAACGCTTGGTGACGACGCGCTCGAGCGCGGCGGTCTCGATCAGGCCTTCCGCGGTGACCGGAAGGGCTTTGACCACGACGCCCCGGCGGCGCGCCAGCAGGTGCCAGGGCACGATGTTGCCGTGGTGCTCAAGTTCGGAAATGACGATCTCATCCCCGGCCGACAGCGTGTCTCCGAAGGCACCCGCGACCACATTGATAGCCATGGTAGTTCCTGATGTAAAAACAATGGTTTGTTCTGTGACGTTCAAGTGGCGCGCGACCTTGGCTCGGGCGCCCTCGAAGGCCGCGGTCGCGGCTTCGGCAAGGCGGTGGACGCCACGGTGGACATTGGCGCGTTCGGCGGTTTCGAACCGGATCAAGGCATCGAGCACGGGTCGCGGCGTCTGCGACGACGCGGCGTTGTCCAAGTAGTGAATGCGCCGACCGTTCATGCCAGGTACGGCGCCCGCTGCCAGAATGGGAAATGCGGCGCGCACGGAAACCGGGTCGAATGACGGCACGGGGGGCATCACCTCAGGCCTCACGTGCGCTTGCCGTCAACTCGGCCAGCGCTTGCGGCGTGTCGATATCGATGAGCACGCCGTCATCGGCCATCTCGACCTCGGCCACCACATCGCCATGGGCGCCGATCAGGTGGCGCGCGCCGACATCGCCTGCGACCTCGCGCATCTCGGGGAAGAAGCGCCTGTCCCATAGCACCGGATTGCCGCGCTTGCCGCGATAGGTCGGCACGCAGATCGCGCGACCTTCGACCGGATCGTAGGCGGCGATCAGCCGGTCGATCACGCCCGGCCCGAGGCGGGGCATGTCGCCCAGGCAGACGACCACGCCGTCGACCTCCTCGCCCAGTGCCACGACGCCGGCGGCAAGCGAGGTGCTGAGCCCGGCTGCGTAGTCGGGATTGTCCACGAAGCGGATGTTCCGCCCGCCGGCGGCGGCGGTCGCGGCGCGCTCGACCTCGGCCGCCATGTGGCCGGTGACCACGGTCAGCGACACGGCCTTGGACGCCAGCACGGCGCGGATCGTGTGCGCCACCATGGGCTGACCGCCAATGTCGGCCAGCAGCTTGTTGGCGCCACCCATCCGGGTCGAGCGTCCGGCGGCAAGCACGAGCGCGGCGATGCGCGCAGCCCCTCTGGTCCCCTGCCTGCCGACCGGTGCCCTAACCACAGCGGCGCCTTCCTCCTTGCTCGCATCGGCGCGCGGCAGCGGCCGGCTCGGAATCTCCTTCAGCAGGCCGCCGGCACCCATCACCATGATGTCCTGGCGCGTCACCGGCAGGTCGGCGAGCAGGCGCTGGAGCACCCAGTCGAAACCATTGAGCTTGGGCGAACGGCTGCAGCCGGGCATGCCGATCACTGGCGTCGCCGCGTCCAGGCGGCCGAGCAGCAGCAGATTGCCCGGATCGACCGGCATGCCGAAATGATCGACCCGGCCGCCGGCGCGCTCGATCGCCTGGGGCAGCACGTCGTGCCGATCGGTTACGGCCGAGGCGCCAAACAGCAGGATCGGTGCGCAGCCTTCGGCTCTCAGCGATGCGATGGCTGCCGCCACCTCCGCTGCGTCGTGGTTGCAGCGGATCTCGCGCTGCAGGCGCGAGCCGAGCGCCTCAAGCCGGGCGCGCGTGGTAGATGCCGTCGAATCCAGCACGCTTTCCTTCATACCGCGCAGGCGGGTCTGGACGAGGCCGGCGGAATGTGCGCCGAGCGGCGCCAGCCGGATCATCGGCCCGCCGTCGCGTGCGATGGCGGCGCAGGCTTCGACGGCCGCCGTCGGCGCCGCGAAGGGGATGATCTTGATCGTCGCCGCCAACTGGCGCGGTTCGACCAATTCATAGGGCGGCAGGGTCGCGATGGTGATCGCCTCGTCGACCAGGTTGAAGCGGTCGACGCGCGCCCGGTCGAGCACGAGCACGCCGGCCGTCTCGGCGAACAGGTTGGCGCGGCCGGTGAAGGCGGCGCTGCGGCTCAGATGCGGCCCGCAGGCCGCCTCCGCGAGGCGATTGGCGGCCGCGTCCTCTCCGGTTTCGCTCGGCTCCAGGCGTGCCGCCGCCACTCGCGCAATGCCTGCCGCCGTGAGCGCCCTCACGTCGGCCGCGCTCAGTACGCGGCCCTTCTTGAAGGTCCCCTGGCCGAGCTTCAGGCTGTGCGCGAGGATGGCGCCTTCCGCATCGCCGACGTTGAGCTCGCCGAAGATCACGCCTCGCCCCTGGCGGCCTCACCGCCCTTTCGCCTGACTTCCGTGATCTGCGCCAGAATCGAGACCGCGATCTCGGCTGGCGAGACCGCGCCGATCGACAAGCCGACCGGGCCATGGATGCGGCCGATCTGCGCATCGTTGAGCCCGGCTTCGCGCAGGCGGGCGAGGCGAGCGGCGTGGGTCTTCCGGCTGCCCAGCGCGCCGACATAGAAGGCGTCGGAGTTGAGCGCTGAAATCAGCGCCGGGTCGTCAAGCTTGGGATCATGGGTCAGCGTCACCACCGCCGAGCGGCTGTCCGGCTTCAGCCGCGCCATCGCCTCGTCTGGCCATTCGGTCGACAGGCTAAGATCGGGAAAGCGCGCATCGGTGGCGAAAGAGCGGCGGGGGTCGATCACCGTGACGGCGTAACCGGCGAGGGCCGCCATGGGGGCGAGCGCCTGGGCAATGTGCACCGCACCGACCAGCATGAGGCGCGGCGGCGGGTTGAAGATCTGGATGAAATAGCGCCCGTCGGGCCCATCGACCGGACCGCTGCGGTCGGCCAGTAGCGCGGTCCGAGCCTGGACCGCAATCATCGAGTCTTTCGTTATTGTATCAGATAGATACACGAAATTCTGAATCCCAGACTTTAAGTTCGTGACGAGCGCCATTGGCCGATTTTCCGCGCGGCCGCGAAGCAGCTCGTCGAGGATCGCGCGCTTCATTCCACGCGCTCGACGAAGACCTGGACCTGGCCGCCGCAGGCGAGGCCGACTTCCCAGGCCTGCTCGTTGCTGACGCCGAAATCGAGCAGGCGCGGCTTGCCGTCCTTGATTGCGTCGAGGCCTTCGCGGATCACAGCCCCTTCGATGCAGCCGCCGCTGACCGAGCCGACGAAGGCGCCGCTCTCGTCGATGGCGATCTGGCTGCCCGCCGGCCGCGGCGAGGAGCCCCAGGTGCTGACCACGGTGGCGAGCGCCACGCCCTTGCCGCCGTCGCGCCAGGCCCGGGCTTGCGCCAGCACGTCATCCGTCGAGGCGTTCAATGCCTCGGAAGTCGCCACGCTCATACCGCCTCCTTGATCGCGTCGGGCTGATGCTCGTGCCAGGCCGAGACGCCCTCGGCGCGGCGCGGGCCGGTGTGGCTCAATGCATCGGCCAGCGCGCTCAGGCTGGCCAGGTTGTGCACCGTCCGGAAATCGTCGACGTGGGGCAGGATCGCCCGGATACCCAGTGATTTGGGCGCGAAGCCCTCGTAGCGCAACAGGGGGTTGAGCCAGATCAGCCGCCGGCAGGACTTGTGCAGGCGCTCCATCGCTTGGCCGAGCCCCTCGCCCGCATCGCGGTCGAGTCCATCGGAGATCAGCAGGACGACGGCGCCCTGGGCCAGCACGCGGCGCGACCAGCGCCGGTTGAACTCGTCGATGCAATGGCCGATGCGCGTGCCGCCCGCCCAGTCCTCGACGGCGCCGGCCACGCGGTCGAGCGCCTCGTCGACGTCGCGCCGGCGCAGATGGCGCGTGATATGCGTCAGCCGCGTGCCGAACAGGAATGTGAACACCCGGTCGCGGTCATTGGTCAGCGCATGGAGGAAATGCAGCAGCATGCGCGAATAGCGCCCCATCGAGCCTGAGATGTCGCACAGCGCGACCAGCGGCGGAGGCCGCATGCGCCGGCGCCGGCGCTTGAGATCGATGATGTCGGCGCCGCCGCGCAGTGCGGCCCGCAAGGTGGCGCGCGGATCGGCACGCGGGCCGCGCGGGTCGGGGCGGAAGCGCCTGGTCGCCACCTCGGCGACCGGCAGAGTCAGGCGCTTCAGCGTGCGCTTGGCCTCGGCGAGCTCGGCGCTGGACATCTTCTCGAAGTCCATGGTCTGCAGCAGCTCGCGGTCCGACCAGGTCATGGTCGCGTCGACCACCAGCTCGTCGTCGCGCTCTTGCACCTTCTCGGGCGCATGGGCGCCCTGCTGCATGGCTTCGGCGACGCGCCGGCTGAGCTCCGGCGCATCCTCTTCCGTGGCGCCGCGGAACTCGGGCAGCAGCATGGCCATCATGCGCTCGAGAATGCGCGGATTGCGCCAGAACAGGTGGAAAGCCTGGTCGAAGATCGGCCGTTGGTCCTGCCGGTTGACCATTGCCGCGTGGAGCGTCCAGTAGAAATCGTCGCGCCGTGCGAGGCCGACCGTCTCGACGGCACGGATCGCATCGAGCACGCGCCCCGGCCCAACCGGCAGGCCGGCGGCGCGCAGCACGCGGCCGAAATGCATGATGTTGGCAGCCAGCCGGCCGCCGGCGGCATCGACGGGTGTTGTCAAAGGCTCGGTCATCCGCGCATCAGAGGGCGTTGTATACTGACTAATATAACCATTCACTTGCTAGAAACAACTTCGTGCTGCTGTTTGAGCCAAAGCACGAGGCTGGCGACCCGCTTCGGATCGGAGATTCCAAAGAAGCCAGCTTCTAACTTGAGCGAGCCGCCCAACAGTTTGGCCCCAAGAAGCGGGCCGGGGGCGAGGCGCCGGGCGATGTGCCTGGCTTCGTTGGGCAGCTGGCCGAGACGCGTTTGAAGACGACGTAGCCAATTCCATTCGCAGCGACGTTGTAGACGATGTCGCCGATGTCCTCTGCGTAATAGGATCGGATTTCGGTCGGCCAACTCCGCTCCAAGATCAGCAATCGCTTTGAGGTTATCGCGTAGAACGTCTTGGTTTGACGGTAGAGCTGCCAAGGGCGTCGAACGGCGAAGAAGCCAGCAGCGGCGATGCAGCCGATCAGTGCCAATGCATCGGCCACGAGTCCTTTGCCTGATAGTGTCGAAGAGAAGCGGAACACGCCTTCAGCAAACTTATTCGCAGCAATTAGGGCGATCAAGGTGAGCGCCGTGGACCCTACAAACATTGCCGGGAGAAATCGGTCGGTGCGACGCCCCGTCCAAACGAGCTTTTCGTCGGCTTCGAGATAGCGTCGAATTGCATCCTCGGGCGTCACCCCATCTCACGCCCGCAGCTTGTCCAGCCGGTCGCGCAGGCTGCGCAGATAGGCGCGATCGGACGGCGTGAACTCGCCATGGGCGATGTCGTCCTTGAAGCCGGCCAGCATGTCGCGTGTGTCGTCGGACAGGCTGTAATTGGCCAGCAGCCGGTCGATCAGGACCGTGTCGTCTTCGCCGTCGGCCGCCGACGTCGGCCGGGAGCCATCGTTGGCGGGAGCCGGCCGCGCCGGCGCAGACGTCAGCAGGGTTTCCCACGTGGTTGACGCCGCCTTGAGCCGTTGATCGATCTCGCGCGCCGCGGCAATCACTCTTGCATCGTCGGATTCGCCGAGTTGGTTGAGCAGGCGGATGAAGTCTGTGCGGTCGAGTTCGGTCATGATCGTCCTTGGCCTGGCTTCGTCTGTGGCGGCAATTCTATGCCGGCGGCCCGGTATTCTCCACTGCCAGCCGCGCCGGTGTTTCTAGCATTCGCGGGATTATTTTGTGCCTACGCTCTCGACCAGGGCGGCGAAGATCCGGTTGTGGAGCGTGTCGAGCTGCTGGCGATGCGCCCAGGGCGTGAAATGAAGCAGGACGATGACGCCGCGCTCCTTGATGCCGCTCACCCTCGTATAGGCCCGCATGTCGCGCCTCTGGCAGTCGTAGCTGATCTCGCGGATCGGACGGTCGCTGCCGGCGCTGCGCTCCGCGTCGGAGATCACGCGACAGCCCGCGGGATCGAAGGTCTCGGCCAGCGCGGACTGCAGGGATGGGTTGCCCTCGAACAGGCGGATTCCGCCCTGGACCCGCTCGGTCGCCCAGAATTCGAGAAACCTGGCGAAGCTGGGATTGGCATTCTTGGGCTGCATCCGGACCGAGTTGGCGGTCAACCCTGCCTTGGCGAAGACGGTGACGAGCTCGCCGCGCACCGCATCGCCCTTCTTCTTTTCATCCTCCAGCGCGCTGAGCGCGCAGTTGTCCAGCGCGCGCAGGCTCTGCTGCAGGTTCGGCACCTGGTAGCGCAGCATCTCGCCCGGCAACTGCACCGCGAGCTCGCTCACGCCGGCCGACCGGTCGATCACGGATTGCGAGCTCGGGCCCAGATCGGCATTCAGCGATTGGATGTTCGGCCGCGTCGGTGTTGCGGCGATGACGCCGCCATTCGACAGGACGAGGCGAAGCTGTGCCTTGCCGTCGATCTGGCCGAAGCCGCGCGTGCGCGCGAGCGCGACGTCGAAACCCTCGGTCCGGGCGCGCGTGAAGGCCAGTTCGGTTTCCTGGTCACGCGGACCCGAGGCCATGCAGCCCGTGAAGATGCCGTTGTCGAGCCGGCGCGTGCGCACGATGGTGAATGCGCCGACCCGGTTCAGAGTCTCCAATTTGAGATTGGCTTGCTCGTTGTCGCGCACCGACGTGGCCGCCGGCGCCGACGACGGCGCGGCAGCGTCCTGCGAGCTGCGACCGCAGCCGCTGATCGGCCCGGCGCAGAGCAGTGCCGCGAGTGTCCAGTGCGGCCAGTTCGCCGGCGGAATGCGCGCAGAATGCCGGTGCGCGCTCAATGCTGCCGGCAAAGAATGAAAACGGTCGAGCGCGCCGCCCGGTCGCCGACCTGCGCGGCCGACATGTCCTTCATGTCGTCGTTGCCGAACGGCTTGAGGCCGTTGGCGATCAGGAACCGCACGGCGACCGCGCCCTTGATCGCGAAGTTCATGTTCTGGGTCAGGTCGCCCGTGACCTGCGCCATGGCGAGCGCATTGATCTTGGAATCGACGACGCCGACCACGCGACCGGCCATATCGAGCAGCGGCCCGCCGCTGTTGCCGCTCTGCACCGGCGCCGAGATCTGCATATGGTTGGGATCGCCGCGGAAGCCGGCGAGCGAGCTGATGCTGCCCTTGGTCAAGACCGGATGCACGGACAGGAAATCGGCGAGCGGGAAGCCGTAGACGATGATGTCCTCGCCCGGGCGAATCGCGGCGCCGATCCGGAAGACGGCGGGGGCGGCCTTGATGCGCAGCGCGCGCAGCAATGCCAGGTCGACGTCGCGCTCGTGCGCGACCAGCGTTGCTTCGTCGACCACGTCGCGGTGCTTCACCTGGATCTGGCCGCAATCGCGCACGACGTGATGGTTGGTCAGGATATGGCCGGAGGATGAGATGACGAAGCCGGTGCCGCTGTTGAACTTGGTCTTCATGTCGCCGCCGGCCGGCGGCACCACCGCGGCGACTTGCGGCGCGCCGCCTTGGGGCAGGTCCGGCAGCATGGGAATCTGCGCCCCCTGGACGGCTTGAGCAGGGACGGCGCGCTGCGGCGCGCCATGCGTGAGATTGAGTGCGGTCAGGCGGTTCATCGCGGTCTGGTCGCCGGCGCGGGCGGCCATCTCGTACCAGCGACGGGCCTCGATGGGATCCTTGTCGACGCCGATGCCGTAGAGGTAGCTGTCGCCCATCTTGCGTGCCGCCGCGCCATGGCCGGACTCCGCCGCCTTGGCGAACCAGCCGGCGGCCTTGTTCAAATTCTTGGGCGTGCCCAGGCCGTTTTCGTAGATCAGACCGAGGACGAACTGGGCGTCCTTGTCGCCCCGCTCGGCAAGCGGCATGAGCTCGCGGCTGGCCGACAGGAAATCGCCGCGCCGCGCGGTTTCCAACGCCTCGCGCGGCCCCGCGTAGACTGCGCCCGCCAGCAGGTTCGCCGCGGCCAACAGCAGCGCACATGCGGCAAGAATCCATCGGGACCGGGGCATGGCGTTCAGCGGAGCTTCCTGGGACGCGTGATCCTAGCAGAGTTGCGCGGCAATCGCAGCGCCCCTGAAGGTCGGGTCGGGCGGCGTTACACCGCCTGCAGCGCTGCCAGCTCGGACTTGACCTGGTCGAGCAGCTTGATCGCTTCGCTGCCCTGCAGCTTGGCGATGTCGTCCTGATACTTGAGCAAAACGCCCAGTGTGTTGTTGATTGTCTCCGGATCGAGCGACAGGCGATCGAGCTGGACCAGCGCCTGGGTCCAGTCGATTGTCTCAGCAACGCCCGGCAATTTGAAAAGATCCATGCCGCGCAGCTTTTGCACGAAGGCGACGACCTGCTGAGCGAGGCGCTTGTCCGCTTCGGGCGCTTTGAGCCGGAGAATCTCGAGTTCCCGCGCCGCATCGGGATAGTCGACCCAGTAGTAGAAGCAGCGGCGCTTCAGCGCATCGTGGATCTCGCGCGTGCGGTTGGACGTGATGATGACGATGGGCGGCTCGGCCGCCTTGATCGTGCCGATTTCGGGAATCGTGATCTGCCAGTCCGACAGCACCTCGAGCAGATAAGCCTCGAACGGCTCGTCGGTGCGATCGAGCTCGTCGATCAGCAGCACGGGGGCGCCGGCGGCATCCGACCTGAGCGCCTGGAGCAGAGGACGCTCGATCAGGAAGCGCGGCGCGAAGACGTCTTCGCCCAGCTTGGCGCGGTCGGTGCCAGCGGGCACACTGGCGCCGGTCTGGCGTCCGGTCGCTTCGGCCAACCGGATTTCGATCATCTGGCGCGCGTAGTTCCACTCGTAAACCGCCGAGGCGACGTCGAGACCCTCGTAGCACTGCAGGCGGATCAGGCGGCGGCCGAGCGTGTCGGCCAGGACCTTGGCGATCTCGGTCTTGCCGACGCCGGCTTCTCCCTCCAGGAACAGCGGGCGCTTCAGGCTCAGCGCAAGATAGAGCGCCGTCGCCAGGCTGCGGTCGGCGACGTAGCGGCCGGCCTTCAGCAGCTCGACCGACGCGTCGACCGAGGCGGGGAGCGCCCGCGCGGCGGCCCGGGGTTTGGAGGGGGCAGCGGCTATGGTCATAGGTGCAGGTTTCGTTGCAATGTCCTGCCGACAATAGGGAAAAACCAGGTGCGGGGAAACCCCCTGGAATCTCCGGCCCGAAGTCGCCTAGCCTTGAGCGGAACCAGACGTCGAGGGCTACCATGTCCGATCAAGCCAAGTTCGTCGGCGCGTGGCGCCTCGTCTCGATCGAGCGGCGCGCGGCCGACGGCGAGGTCGATCACCCCTATGGCCCGACGCCGAAGGGCTACATCATCTGGGCCGCTGACGGGCACATGGCTGTCGTGCTCACTCACGGTGTGAGACCGAACTTCAAGGGCCCCGACGCGTGGGCCGGGAGCGATGCCGAGAAGGCCGCCGCACTCGATGGTCTCTTTGCCTATGCAGGCCCCTATCACGTCGCCGACGGCGCCGTACACCACCGGATCGAGCACTGCCATTTCCCCAATCTGCAGGGACAGACTCAGTCGCGCTTCTATGCTTTCGATGGGCGGCGCGTGATCCTCAAATCGGCGCCGACGCTCGCCTCCGGCAAGGAGCGCGTGACCACCATCGTGTGGGAGCGCGCGGGCTGAGCCGGCGCCAGCCTATGGGCGGTCCACCACGTCGCCCTGGGGATTCGGCCGCGGCGGGACCGGCGAAGGAGCCGGCGGCGACAAGCCGAGGTTGGACGGCGCCGGGCTCGGCGCGGCTGGCGTGGGTTGTGACCTCGGCGGCGCCTTCGTCTGCGTGCCGGGCGGCGGCTTGGTTCCGGGCGCGGGTGGAGCGGCGCCGGGCTTGCTGGCGGTCGCCTTGCTGCGCGGCCTCTGCGGCGGCGGCGCTGCGTCGGGCGAGACTTGTCGGCCGTCGCGCTGGGCCTGCGCCAACAGGGCGGCGCAATCGCTGTCCGCGCCCAATCCCAGCTCGATCGTCGGAATGAGCGCGCCAAGCGGCGTCAGCAGCACGCCAAGGCCGATCATCGCCGCGATGCGGCCGCCGGTCAGCACCGCGTCGGGCGTCACGCTCGGCCGGATCAGCGAGCCCGTGATGTTCACCGGGGTGCGGAACGTCAGGAAGCTCATGTCTTTCGGGTGAGGCTCGAGGCGGAAATTCAGCGTCTCGTCGCGGAAGTCGATCGATCCGCCGCCGAGGATGTTGGTGTCCTCGGTGTCGAACACGAAGGTCTTGGTCGTGAACACGCCCTGCTTGATGTCGCGATCGGCAATCATGCAGCGAATGCCGAACTTCTTGTCCTTGTCGGTGAGCTTGATGCCGGCCGCCTCGAGCAGGTCGATGCCGGCCAGTTCGATCAGGATCGCGTCGATCTGGCCTCCCGACATGGCGAGCGTCATGCCGCCGTCCGCATGCGCCATGACTTCCGCGGCGGAAGTGCCGGTGCTGACGAGCTTCGCCCGGCCGCCGACCTTGCCCGCGCCCTCGAAGATCTTGGTTTGCTGCATGATGCGGTGAAGGTCGACGTTTCGGAATTCCGCCTCGATCGCGATCTGCGGCGGCGCCACGCGCGCGTTCATGTCGACCTTGGTCTCGATTTGGCCTTCGCCGATGCCGAAGGCGAGCGGCGTGAGACGGAAGCGCCCGTTCTCCAGGTCGAGAACGGCGCTGAGGTCGTCGAGCGGCAGGTTCTCCGTCTCCAGGCGCTGCGCGCGGTATTTCACGTGCGCGTCCATGGAATTGAGCTTCTCGACATTCACGGGATCGGTCGGCAGCGCCTTGCCGTCGGCTGTGGGCGCCTTGGCCTCGCTGGGCGGGGTGCCGATGAAGCCGGCGAGATCGGCCAGCACCATCTTGCGCGACTTGAGGTCGCCGTCGAGGCGCAGCCGCGGTCCACCTGTCCTCACGGTCAAGGTGCCCGACAGGTCGCTGCTGCCCAGCGTGCCGTCGAACCTCTCGAACCACACGTGGTTCGCATAGTAGACGACGTGTCCTGTGAGCCTGTAGGGCGCGCTCGGCGGCAGCGCGATGCCCAGAATGTCATACAGCTTGGCCAGGTCCGGTCCGCTTATTTCGAGAACCGCGTCGAGGCCGGCGAAGGTCAGAGGATCCTCCAGCGTGCCCGTCAGCCTGATGCGCGTCTCGCCGACCTGCCATTGCAGGTTGACGGGATATTTCTTGACCTGGGCTTCGCGCAGCGAAAGAAGCGAGCCACCGCGCACGTTGATGCGCGTCGGCACCCCGCCGTGACGCCCGCCGCCATCGAACACGATCTGGGACAATCCACCTTTCGGATCGGGCGCGGTATGAACGGCGACGTCGACGTCGGTCTTGGTCATGGGATTAATGTAGCGGAGCCGGCCGTCATTGATGGTGAGCTGGCCGATGTGCACTCCGGCACCCATGCCGTCGCCATTGCCGCTCGGCGGCTCGAAATAGAAGTTCGATGCGCCCGATGGCTTGCGCTCGAGGCGGGTTCGCGGGCGGTCGATGATGATTTCGGGAATGCTGATGCCGCCATACCATGCCTTGAACATGTCGACGCGCGCGACCACGCGCTCGATTTCCGATGTGTGACCGGGCTCGACCTGGGGCGTCGGATTCTTGGCGGTCGGGGAGGGCGCGGTCGTGGGTTGACCAATGGTCATCTGGCCCTGTGCTGCGGGGGCGTTTCCCGCCTGGCCCTGTGCGATCTGACCCTGGCGCGATGTCGCCTGTCCGGCGGGTGCCGGCTTGGTGGCTTGCGCCGTGTTTGCGGCCTGCGTCTTGCCCGACGTCTCCGAACCCGTCTTGGCCCTGGCGCCGGCCGCGACCCGGTCGGCCGCTGCCTTGTCTGCGGCCGCTTTCTCCCGCGTGGCCTTTGCCGCTGCCAACTCGGTCGGCGGCATGACCGCCGGTGTGGGCACCGGAACGGCGGTGGGGTCTACCGATTGCATGGTCGGCGACACCGGCTGATGCACCAGGGACGGATCACCTGTGGGGGGTTCGGACTTGACGGCCTTCGCCTTGGTCGCCGCGACGATGGGCGTCGAGGAGTCGCTGGACATCTCTGCGGGATCAGAGACGACGATGCCATGCGCCGAGACGATGGCGTAGCGGGCCCATTCGAAGCTCCAAGGATCCTGCCGGAGAAGCTCGCGATCGATGAAGCGCACCTGCAGATCGCTGATCGTGACGGGACGACCGAGCGCCAGCGAGGCGCGCAATTCGACCGCCGCGCGGAACACGTTCCAGTCGAACAACAGGACCGCCGCGATCACGGCCACAATCAATGTCGCGAAAAGGCCACCGAAAATACCGAAAAAGCGCGCCCGTCGTGACATGGCACTTTTTGCCCTACCGGCTTTGTCGCGGGTATGAGGACAACGGCCGGGGGAGAGGGATGTTCCCCGCAACGCCGGAGCCTAGAACGTCACGAACCAGTCGCCCGTGATGGCCTGGGGAACGATGCCGGCGAGCGTGAGGTTGCCGCCACCGCCGAAAGCGATGACGGCGGCGCCGCCGGCCTCCGTGCCGATGCTGTAGCTGTCCGCGGCCGAGATGGCGATGCGGTCGCCTTCGCCGAAGGAGAAGCCGTCCACCGTGTCGTTGCCGGCCGATGGCCGCAGCATGTCCGCGCCGCTGCCGCCGGACAGCAAATCGTTGCCGATTCCGCCGAGCAGCACGTCGTCGCCGGCGCCGCCGAGCAGCGTGTCGTTGTCGCGGCCGCCATAGAGAACGTCATTGCCGGCGTCGCCGGCGACGACGTCGTTGCCGAAGTTGCCATAGGCCGTGTCGGCGCCGTCGGCACCATGCACAAGATCATTGCCCTGGCCTGCGAACAGGCGATCGTCGCCGCCCTGGCCCATGACGATGTCGATGCCGGTGTTGCCGTAGATGATGTCGGCACCGTCGCCGCCGTAGAGCAGGTCGTTGCCGGCGGCACCCGACATCGTGTCGTTGCCGGCGCCGGCATATTGGAAGTCGATGCCGTTGTTGCCGACCAACCGATCAGCACCGGCGGTTCCGGAAGTGGCGAACCGGTTAATGGGATTGTCGACGCTCGACAGGATCACGCCGGTGTCGATCCAGCCGGACTCATTGTAGACCGACCCGTTGCCCTTGTAGCTCTCCCAATCGCGGGTGAGCTGCAGGATCGAGGCTTTGGCGGCGCCGAGCGTCGCAGGATCGTAGTAGGTCCACGGACTGACCGAGACGTCGCTGTCGATCTGCGCTGTCTGGATCTCGTAGGGGTAATAATTGCCGTTTGGCGCGCGGCCGGTGGCGGCGGCATAGACCTGCCCGGCCCGGATCACGTCGCCGGCGGCGACGCTCACGTTGATGACATGATCGATGACGATCATGAAGCTCGGGTTGTCGAGCGGGAAGAGGTGCAGCTCGGCATCGCCGACCGAAGGATCGGTTTCGACCCGCTGCACGAAGGCATCGATCGGCGCCGTCACCTGGGCGCCGCGCTCGGCCCGGAAGGCGAACGAGATTTCGTTCTGCAATGCCTTGTTTGGATTGCCGGAATCGTCGGGTCGGCCGAATTCGTTGAAGATCCGGTCGAGTCGGTGATCGAACAGCATGGCGCCGGCGCGCCCGGTCGACGAATTGTACGGACCGAGCTCGATTCCGAGGGTCGAGATGCGCATGCCGCTCACGCTGATCTCCAGCTCATCGAAAAATGATCCGATGAGGTGTCGATTCCGGGTGTGACGGCCGTCACATCCTCCGAAAGATCACCGGGCCCTGAGCGCGATAGGCAAAAAAAGCGGCGCGGATCGCTCCGCGCCGCCCATCAATGATGAGGGGAAAGGCGGCTCAGCCGCAGGCGGCCACCGCACGCCGTGCCATGACGCCGACCAGATGGGCGCGATACTCGGCCGAGGCGTGGATGTCGCTGTTCAGCTTCTTGGCATCGGTTTTGAGGCTGTCGAGCGCGCTCGACTTGAAGTCCCTGGCAAGCGCGGTCTCGGCATCCTTGTGTCGGAACACGCCGTCCTGGCCGGCGCCGGTGACCGCGACGCGAACGCCATCCTTCGTCTTGGCAACCATGACGCCGACGATCGCATAGCGCGACGCAGGGTTCGGGAACTTCATGTAGGCCGCCTTCTGCGGCACCGGGAAGCTGACGGCCTTGATGATCTCGCCATCCTTGAGCGCCGTCTCGAACAAGCCCTTGAAGAAATCGTCGGCCGCGATCTTGCGTTTATTGGTGATGATGGTCGCGCCCAGTGCGAGGCAGCCGGCCGGGTAGTCGGCGGCCGGGTCATTGTTGGCGATCGAGCCGCCGATCGTGCCGCGGTTGCGCACCTGAGGATCGCCGATGCCGTCGGCAAGATCGGCGAGCGCCGGGATTGCCTTCCTGATCGCTGCCGACTGGGCGACGTCGTCGTGACGCGTCATGGCGCCGATGACGATCGACTTGCCGTCCTTCTTGATGCCGCTCAGCTCCTTGATGGCGCCGAGGTCGACCACGTCGGACGGGCTGGCCAGACGCTGCTTCATGGTCGGGATCAGAGTCATGCCACCGGCCATCAGCTTGGCATCGCGTTTGCCAGCCGCCTTGGCCGCGGCCGCCAGGTTTCCGGGGCGGTGATACTTGAAATCGCGCATGGTTGGTTCCTCCCTTATTCAGCGGCCGGATTATTCAGCAGCCTGGGCACGCTTCGATCCGTGGATGGCGCGCCACACGCGTTCCGGCGTCGCCGGCATTTCGATGTGGCTGACGCCATATTCGCTGAGCGCGTCGACGATGGCATTGATCACCGCCGGCGGAGCGCCGATGGCGCCCGCCTCGCCGCAGCCCTTCACGCCCAGCGGGTTGTGCGTGCAGGGCGTGGCCTCGTTGCTGGTCTCGACCGTGAACGAGGGCACGTCGTCGGCACGCGGCATGCAGTAGTCGTTGTAGGAGCCGGTCAGGAGTTGGCCCGATTTCTCGTCGTAGACGCAGTTCTCGTGCAGCGCCTGACCGATGCCCTGGACGAGACCGCCATGGACCTGGCCCTCGACGATCATCGGATTGATGATGTTGCCGAAATCGTCCGATGCGACGAAGTTGACGATCGTCGTCGTTCCGGTGTCGGGATCGACCTCGACCTCGCAGACATATGAGCCGGATGGGAAGGTGAAGTTGAGCGGATCGTAGAATGCCGTCTCATCCATGCCCGGCTCGACCTTGTCGAGCGGGTAGTGGTGCGGCACGTATGACGCGAACGCCACCTCGCCGAAGGCCTTGGCCTTGTCGGTGCCGCTCACCTGGAACTTGCCGTCCTTGAACTCGATGTCGGCCTCGGCCGCTTCGAGCATGTGAGCGGCGATCTTCTTGCCTTTGGCGATCACCTTGTCGAGCGCGCGCATGATCGCAGTGCCGCCGACCGCGATCGAGCGCGAGCCATAGGTGCCCATGCCGAACAGCACTTGCTTGGTGTCGCCATGGACGATGTCGACGTTCTCGATCGGCACGCCCAGTTTGTCGGCGACGACCTGGGCGAAGGTGGTCTCGTGGCCTTGTCCGTGCTGATGGCTGCCGGTGAAGACGCTGATCGAGCCGGTCGGGTGCACGCGCACCTGGGCGGCTTCGTAGAGGCCGGCGCGCGCGCCGAGCGAGCCGACGACGTTGGACGGCGCGATGCCGCACGCCTCGATATACGAGGCGATGCCGATGCCGCGCAGCTTGCCGCGCCGCCTCGCCTCGGCCTTGCGCCCGGCGAAGCCGGCATAGTTGGCCGCCTTGAGCGCCTGGTCGAGCGTGGCGTGGTAGTTGCCGGTGTCGTACTGCAGAGCGACCGGTGTCTGGTACGGGAATGCGCTCTTCGGGATGAAGTTTTTCCGGCGGATCTCGGCCGGATCCATCCTCATCTCGTCGGCCGCCTTGTCGACGACGCGCTCGAGCAGGAAGGCCGCCTCCGGACGGCCGGCGCCACGATAGGCGTCGACCGGCACGGTATGCGTGAACACGGCGCGCACCTCGCAATAGATCGCGGGCGTGGTGTAGACGCCGGCGAGCAGCGTGCCGTGCAGATATGTGGGAATGCAGGTCGAGAAGGTCGAGAGATAGGCGCCCAGGTTGGCGATCGTGCTCGCCCTCAGGCCGAGGAACTTGCCCTCGCCGTCGAGCGCCAGCTCGACATGGGTGACGTGATCGCGGCCCTGCGCATCCGACATGAAGGATTCGGAGCGGTCGGCCGTCCACTTGATCGGCCGGCCGACCTTCTTCGACGCCCAGGTGACGATGGCCTCTTCGGCGTAGTGATAGACCTTCGAGCCGAAGCCGCCACCGACGTCGGGCGCCACGACGCGCAGCTTGTGCTCGGGCAGCTTGAGCACGAAGGCGCCCATCAGCAGCCGGATGACGTGCGGGTTCTGGCTCGTCGTGTAGAGCGTGTACTGGCCGTCGCCCGTGTTGTATTCGCCGATCGCCGCGCGCGGCTCGATCGCGTTGGCGACGAGCCGGTTGTTGATCAGATCGAGCTTGGTGACATGGGCCGCCTTGGCGAAGGCGGCATCGGTCGCCGCCTTGTCGCCGATGTGCCAGTCGTAGCAGGTGTTGTTCTTGGCCTGCTCCCAGACCTGCGGTGCGCCCGGCTTGGCGGCATCGGCGGTCTTGATGATGGCGGCGAGCGTCTTGTAGTTGACGTCGATCAGTTCGGCCGCATCCTTGGCTTGGCCGAGGCTCTCGGCGACGACGACGGCGACCGGATCGCCGACATGGCGCACGCGGTCGACGGCGATCACGGGGTGCGGCGGCTCGACCATGGGCGAGCCGTCCTTGGAGTGGACCAGCCAGCCGCAGGGCAGGCCGCCGACCTGGTCGGCCGCCATGTCGGCGCCGGTGAAGACAGCGACGACGCCGGAGGCCTTCCTCGCCTTGTCGGTCTTGATGCCCTTGATCTCGGCGTGCGCGTGCGGCGAACGCAGGACGTAGGCGTAAGTCTGGTGCGGACGGTTGAGGTCGTCCGTGTACTGTCCCTTGCCGGTGAGGAAACGATAGTCCTCGCGGCGGCGGACCGATGCGCCAATGCCGGTATCAGTCATCATCGCCTCCCTTCGCTGCGGCGGCTTTTGCAGGTCCGGCGGCCATCGCGCGACAGCCGGCCATCACCGCCTTGACGATGTTGTGGTAGCCGGTGCAGCGGCAGATGTTGCCTTCGAGCCACTCGCGCACTTCCTGCTCGCTCGGCGCCTTGTTGCGCTTGCCGAGGTCGACCGCGCTCATGACCATGCCCGGCGTGCAGAAGCCGCATTGCAGCCCGTGATGCTCGCGGAAGGCCGCCTGCATCGGATGCAGGTCGCCGCCGGCGGGGGCGAGGCCCTCGATCGTGGTGACCTTGGAGCCGTTCGCCTGGACGGCGAGCAAAGTGCAGCTCTTGACCGATTGGCCGTCGACATGGACGACGCAGGCGCCGCACTGGCTGGTGTCGCAGCCGACATGCGTGCCCGTCAGTCCCAGATTCTCGCGCAGGAACTGGACCAAGAGCGTGCGGGCTTCGACGTCGCCCGACACGGCCTTGCCGTTCACCGTCATCTTCACGGTGTTGGCCATTATTGCCTCCCTCGTTATGCCTTCGTGTTGGCGCCGCAGCGCCCCGGGTTGAACGGTGGGGCGATCGGCCATTCGGATGCGCTAGTCAACCACCCCGCGCCGAACGTGGTCAAGGCGGGTTTTGCCCAGGCGGGTTTTGCCCAGGCGGGTTTTGCCCAGGCGGGTTTTGCCCAGGCGGGTTTTGCCCAGGGGCTTCCCACGGCAAGCCGCAACTGACTGGTACGATAGGCTGGACAAAATGTGTCATGTTTCCCGTGAACTTTCGAAACCGCGCGAGGCTCGATGCCGTCGAAAGCAATGCGCAGCTTCATCAATCACTGCGCCCGCTATTTCTGCCGGCGACGGGGTGTCGAAGTGCTGTCGTGGGACGACCTGCCGGCCGCCATGCACGAAGTCATGCGCGAATCTTCGCGCGCCGACCGTGTAGCGGCCATCCGCATGCTGCGAACGCTCTACGGTCAAGCGCTCAACCAGTGCTACGACCATGCCGTCAACGGCGAGTTTTGGCTGATCGGGCGCTTGGCGCCGACCTTACGTGAAATCGTCGACGCCGGAGCCAACCAGGGCGAGTGGTCGGCGGAAGCTCTTCGGACATGTCCGGCTGCACGGATCCACGCGTTCGAGCCCGTTCCGGACGTGTTCGCCGCGCTGGAACGTCGTCTCGGCGCGATCGACCGCGTGCGGCTCAATCGCGCGGCGCTGTCGGATCGCGCGGGGCCCGTCGCGCTTCACCTCACGCCCGGCGAGCCGCTCTTGGCCAGCGTTCACCGCAAGGCGAGCGCCGGCGCGGCCGCAATCGAGTGCGTCGCCATGCGTGGCGACGACTATGTGCGCGACTCGGCGATCGACACGATCGACCTGCTCAAGATCGATTGCGAAGGATCGGAGCCCCAAGTGGTCCGCGGCTTCGCCGATTGCTTTGAGAGCCGCCGCATTAGCGTCTGCCAGTTGGAATATGGCGTGGAGAACACCTTCAATCGTTGGCTGCTTGGCGACATGTATCAACCCAGATTCCGCCCCCACAGTTGGAACAGCTTCTCCCAGGTGTGCTCGGCCGCCTCGGCGTTGTAGTCCTTGCGCTCGGGGAAGCAGTAGCCATGCGTCGTCCTCTTGAGGATCTCGAGCTCGTGGC